>Ga0308157_10001304_pt1 | contig 53819 bp, 48 predicted proteins | sample PhyBR1_FD_201035 | JGI IMG/M metagenome (GOLD analysis project Ga0308157, IMG submission 201035) | Phyllosphere microbial communities from UC Gill Tract Community Farm, Albany, California, United States - DLSLB.R1 | ecosystem: Host-associated > Plants > Phyllosphere > Unclassified | place: USA...
TCTCGATTAAACTTTATGTGGACGCAAGGTGGCAACTTTAACTAAATGTGATGATTTGAACAAGTCAATCGCTTATTATAACGCACGATATTTTGAATTTTTTTAATACTGATCAGGTGATGTTATGTCTACAACGGATGCACAGCATTCTGCAGATTTAAATGCACAAACAGTTTCAGCAATCGCCAATCTTGCACGATTGTCGCTAGATGATACGCAATCTGCTGAATATGCTCAAAGTCTAAATAAAATTTTAGGCATGATGGAAACCTTAAAAGGCATTGACACCGATGGTGTTGAGCCACTTAAAAGCCCATTTGACCATCCCCAACCCTTACGTGAAGACGTGGTTTCTGAACAGAATCATCGCGATGAATATCAAGCGGTTGCACCTGCCGTGCAAGATGGCTTGTACCTTGTTCCACGCGTGATTGAATAATCTTTATTCAGTTAAATCATTTTATTAAATCAAACGTAAAGAATTATTTCTCATGACAGATTTACATCGCTTATCGATTCGTGAAATCACTGAGGGTTTAGCTCAAGCCAAATTCTCTTCTCGCGAACTCACTGAACATTATTTAAAACGCATTGAAAAAATTGATGCACACATCAAATCTTATGTCACTGTAACGCCCGAGCAAGCCTTGGCACAAGCAGATGCGGCCGATGCTCTGCGTCAAGCAGGCAACGCAAATGTACTTACAGGTGTACCAATTGCGCATAAAGATATTTTCTGTACCCAAGGCATTAAAACTACTGCCGGTTCTAAAATGCTAGATAACTTTATCTCTCCTTACGACGCCACCGTTGTAGCGAAAGGTAAAGCTGCGGGTCTGGTCACTTTAGGTAAAGTGAACATGGACGAATTCGCCATGGGTTCGACTTCTGAAAATTCTTACTATGGCGCGACTAAAAACCCGTGGAACCTAGGCCATGTGCCAGGGGGTTCATCAGGCGGCTCTGCATCAGCTGTGGCAGCGGACTTAGCACCCTTTGCAACGGGTACTGACACCGGTGGTTCAATCCGTCAACCTGCGTCATTCTGCGGGCTTACCGGGCTTAAACCGACTTATGGCCGTGTCTCACGTTTCGGTATGATTGCCTATGCATCATCTTTAGACCAAGGCGGCCCGATGGCACGTTCGGCTGAAGATTGTGCCTACCTGATGAACGTGATGGCGGGTCATGATGCTAAAGATTCAACTTCGATGGATCAAGATGTTGATGATTACGTTGCAAACCTGAATGGCACTTCAGTAAAAGGTTTACGCATTGGTATTCCAAAACAGTACTTTAATGTTGCTGGTTTGGATGCTGACGTTAAAGCACGTGTTGAAGAATCATTGAAAAAACTGGAAGACATGGGCGCGACTTTGGTTGAGATTGATCTCAACATGACTGATGCTTATGTTCCGACCTATTACCTCATCGCCCCTGCTGAAGCATCGTCCAACTTACAGCGTTTTGATGGTGTGCGTTATGGTTATCGCTGTGAAAATCCGGTTGATTTAACAGATTTGTACAAGCGTTCACGTTCAGAAGGCTTTGGCCCTGAAGTACAACGTCGTATCTTGATTGGTACTTATGCACTATCTGCCGGTTATTACGATGCATATTATGTCAAAGCTCAAAAAGTACGTCGTTTAATCCAGCAAGATTTCCTAAAAGCCTTTGAATCTGTAGATGTGATTGCTGCACCTTCGGCGCCAATGACTGCCTATAAAATTGGTGCGAATCTGACACCAGTTGAAATGTATCTGGGTGATATCTACACCATTGCGGTGAACTTGGCAGGTCTTCCTGCGATTAACGCGCCTGTTGGTTTTGACCAAGACAACTTACCGGTTGGCTTGCAGTTGATTGGTAACTACTGGTCAGAATCTCAATTGCTGTCTGTGGTACACCAGTATCAAAAAGCAACTGACTGGCATACCAAACGTGCGGCAATTGCTGAGGAGAATGCATAATGACTCAAGCTCAAAACAATTCTACAAAAGCGGCTAAACCAAAATCACTGTTGATTGATGGCTGGGAAGTCGTGATTGGTATCGAGATTCACACTCAGCTTGCAACCAACTCAAAAATCTTCTCAGGTTCTTCCACAGTATTTGGTAATGATCCAAACACTCAAGCGAGCCTTGTAGACCTAGCAATGCCGGGCGTGTTGCCAGTACTCAACAAAGAAGTGGTAGATCTTGCGATTCGCTTTGGTTTGGGGATTGATGCTTACATTGACCAAGCCTCTGTATTTGCGCGTAAAAACTATTTCTATCCAGATTCGCCAAAAGGCTACCAAATTAGCCAGATGGACAACCCGATTGTGGGCTTGGGGCATATCGACATCCAACTTGAAGATGGCACGGTTAAACGCATTGGCGTAACCCGTGCGCACCTTGAGGAAGATGCAGGTAAATCGATCCATGACCAGTTTGAAGGCATGTCAGGTATCGACTTAAACCGTGCCGGTACGCCTTTACTTGAAATCGTCTCTGAACCGGATATGCGTTCGGTTGAAGAAGCGGTTGCTTATATTAAATCAATTCACACGTTAGTGCGTTGGTTGGGTATTTCAGACGGTAACATGGCTGAAGGTTCGTTCCGCTGTGACTGTAACGTGTCGTTACGTCGTCCAGGGCAGCCATTTGGTACACGTTGTGAATTGAAAAACCTCAACTCATTCCGTTTTATTGAACAAGCGATCAATGTTGAAATTGAGCGTCAAATGGAAATCCTGGAATGGGATGGCACCATTGATCAGGAAACGCGTTTGTTCGATCCAGTGAAAATGGAAACGCGTTCAATGCGTTCTAAAGAAGAAGCAAACGATTACCGCTACTTCCCAGACCCAGACTTATTGCCTGTGATTATTGCAGACGAGCAAATTGAAGCGGCGCGTGCTGCGTTGCCTGAATTACCTAAAGCGCGTCGTGAGCGTTTTGTCGCTGACTTTGGTGTAACTGAGTACGATGCGCACGTTCTAACGCTTACTCGTGAAATGTCTGAATTTTTTGAGGCAGTAGTAAAAGCTGCGGGCGGTGCTGCACAAGGTAAAGTGTCTGCAAACTGGGTGATGGGTGAATTCTCGGCTGCATTAAACAAAGCAGGCTTAGATCTGGCGGATTCTCCTGTAACGGCTGAGAAACTTGGCAGTATGATTGCGCGTATTGTGGACAACACAATCAGCGGTAAGATCGCGAAACAAGTGTTCGGCTTTATGTGGGAAGAAGGCAAAACTGCGGACGAAATTATTGCGGAAAAAGGCTTGAAACAGGAAACTGATACAGGCGCGATTGAAGCAATCATTAAAGAAGTTCTTGCTGCCAACGAGAAGATGGTTGAAGAGTTTAAATCTGGTAAAGAGAAAGCTTTCAACGGTCTTGTTGGTCAAGTGATGAAAGCGTCACGTGGTAAAGCCAACCCTGCGCAAGTAAATGAGTTGATGAAGAAATTGATTGGTTGATTTATTCGCTAATTAATTGATTTCATGTTATAAAAACCTCGCTTCATGCGGGGTTTTTATTTATGGATATAAATAAGTTTAAAATTGATAATCAAAGACACTTAGTCGAATTTTTTAAAAAAGTTGAATCTCTGATCTCTCCTCCTGAAATGTATGGTCAAATAAATGGTCAACTAATTTTCAGCAAATCTGCATCTTACGTTTTCACACATGAAGCAAAAATATATTGGGACGAATTTTTATTAAGAATTCTTACACTAAAAGATTTACAAAATTATGTTTCAATTAAAACAATTGATGATGAATTCAAACCACTTTTAGAAAATTATTTAATAGATAAAAATATAAATCCGACTGATCTTAATGAAAAAATTAGCAATATAGAAAAATACCGAATAAATAAAAACTTTCATTATTTTATTGTTTCTAATTTCCTTACAGAAAAAGTTCTTAGATTTTCAAATATAAAAATAGGGAAATTTGAAGAAGTCTGTCCTAAAACGGGTTTCTCTTTTGCACAAAAGATAAACTCAAATACAGAAGCAATTGTGTCTTATCATAAATTAAATAACTCATATAACGATTCATTTTTTAGGTATTACTTCAAAGAATTAGAAAAACTTAATAACCAAACTGTTTTAGAAGTTTATAATTACGGTGACCAAATTCTTTCTGAACAAAAAAGTATCCAAAATGCAGAACATTTTATTAATGAATTAATATTTTTGCGTAGTCTATGTAGTAATTTAGAATTTAAAATTGAATTAAATGCAGATACCATTCAGTCCTTATCTTCATCTCCAATTCAGATCAATTATTATAAACAATCATTAAGAACTTCACCTATAAAACTCATATATCCTACAAAACTAAATTTTAATGATAAGAATGATTCTCAAACTAACATTGGTAGTCTTTTTAAAAACTTAGCATTTCCCATTTTTCAAGAGGGTTACAATGATGAGCTTCTTGAAAAATTAAAAACAGCAATTGACTGGTATGCTTCCTCTTTCAAAGCGAAAAACAATAGAGAAAGTTTTTTATTTTGCGCTATAGGAATGGAGGCTTTACTTTCAAACGGTAGAGATGCCATTACAAAGACTCTTGCTGAAAACACTGCATTTTTAATTGCAAAAAAAGATATAAAAAGCAGAAAAACTGTCTTTAATAAAATAATTTATTTATATCAACGTAGAAGTGGAATTGCTCATGGTGGAACTACTAATATTGAAATAACAGACCTCCAACAAATACGCTTTTATCTATCAAAATCTATTATTCTGATTATTGAGAAAATACAAGATAATGAAATTAATTCAGTAAAAGAATTATTTGAATATTTAGAAAATCAGAAATTTGGATAGTATTTAACTTTTATTATGAACTTTCTCTCTCTGAACTCCAAAACTTAAGACTTATTCAACTGTCAAAGTCTTTCTTTATGAGCGACTTTGAATCCCCCTAAATCCCCCTTTTCCAAAGGGGGGACTTGTCACGTAATCCATTGGATACGCGTGGTTCCCTCTCTTTTTTAAAGGAGAGGGCTAGGGAGAGGATTATTATTTAAATTTTAAAATTTTAAACATACAATCAACTCAAATACTTCACACCAAAAACAACATGACCATCAAACAAGTATCCTCTATCTCCAAACTCGAAGACTTAGACGCATTCTGCTTTCAAAGTCATTCTTTATGCGTGATTTCCTCTATAGCGAAATCGCCAATTGGTACGGTGTTCCCAACTTCCCCGACCATCCTGACATTGCCATCCGAACAGGCAAAAAGCTCTGCGAAGAACTGCTTGAACCGCTACAAGAAAAGTTTAGTCGCATCGCAATTCGTTCCGCTTACCGCTCACCTAGCGTCAACCAACTCGGCAATGAAAAAGGACATAACTGCGCAAGCAATGAGAAAAACTTTGCCAGTCATATTTGGGACTATCCCGATGAAAAAGGCTATGGCGCAACAGCATGTATCGTCATTCCATCTTTCTTAGAACTTTATGAAAAAAACCCAAGCAATTGGCAACAACTTGCTTATTGGGTTCATAACAATCTGAACTATAGCCATCTGCAATTTTTCCCAAAATTCTGTGCATTTAATATTGGCTGGCATGAAAAACCTGCACGAGAAATTTATAGCTATATTCAACCCAAAGGCTATTTGTTACGTGGTGAAGCGGTAAATGAGGAATATAAGAATTTTTATCCTGATTTAATATGAATAAGGTAATGATCATAAATCTCCCTCATTAAAAAAGGGAGATTGAATCAGAAAAAATTAATACTCTTCTTTTAAATTTTCTAGTTCAGTCGCGCGCGCAGCAGTCGCTTCCATATAGCAACTGTTGCTATTTACAGCCGCAATGGTACCACCATCAGGATCAGCATAAAACTTGCAATTGGCATCACGATATCGCATCCAAAGACGCTGAACCTCTTGAAGCTGTTTTTTACGAGTTGCATTCAGCGATGCCATTGTCCGCTTGTAGGCATTATTTAAACGTGTATCTTGGCGACTTGTTTCGGCCGCAATACAACCCAACATATTTACAGTAACGCCGCCTGAGCGATCCATACAATTTGAGTATTGCCGACTCAAATCACTTCCCCCTGCGTACAGCGATGGAGAAAATATAAATATACTTAAACCCAATAAAGCAGCGCATTTATGCATAACAACCCCTATTTTTCGTTTATTTTATTCATGATAAATAAATAGCATAATTGAACCATTGCACACATAAATTAAATCGGTTATTTCCCTCTTAACTGCCCCAACTTATTCCACACATCAGGCGTCAAAAATGTCATCACCAACTTATTCAAATCCACATAACGCAGCACACCTTTCAACTGCCCCTTTACCTCAGGATTTTTGAGTATTTCCTCACCTGTAATCTGTCCCAACTCCTGAAAACTATCACCCACCGCTTGTACACCTTCCGCAGCAATCACAGCTTTGGTCTGACTCGAACATTGCTCCACCAAAATCCGCTGTAAAACCGTAGCCAAACTCTTATCTAACTGCTCTTTCTGCACATCGGTCACATTGCTATAGGCTTTCAAGTCGGGATGTGTAGACAACGCCACAAAGGTCCATTGCAATACTGTCTTTTTATCCGTTGTAGTAGTCGATTTCACCAGACAATTACTTAATTGATCTACTGTTGGCCCTGCTGTCGCCAACTGCGCGGAACCCAACAATGCAACCGCTATTAAAGCTGAGAAGCCTATACGTGACCTGCTTTGACAAGCAGAGCTTAGAACTTTGTGAGACATCAGGCGAACTCCAGTGAAAAATCATTATCTTTGTATCACAAGGCTGAGGGTTTTACCTGTTATGACTCTGTAAACTGGACTCACTGAAAATTGAATTAAATCCTAAAAAAAAGGATGTTCTCGATTCAAGTTATCAGATCCAATAATATGCAATTCACTTGGGCAATAATTTAGATTTCATCCGTGATCCAATCATTGGGATAACCTAGCTGACCGGGCAAGTTTTTTAAAATTCTAATTGAATAGTGGCAAATCACTTGATCTGTCTCAACATATTCTTCGCACCTGTATGATTGTAATTATTGGACAGGTTTTGCAAAATCTTGACCGCTTGTCCTTTAGAATTGGAGAAGCGGCTGCTATAACTCGGTACGCTGGTTAAACAGCGCGCGACCAGCATTCCAGATTCCGTATAAACTTTGGTTCCATCTGTTCCCTGTAACTTGCCGTAGTTATAAGCACGTTGTGCATTATTACAGGCAGCCATCTGATTTTTGCCACTATTCAAATCGCGACGTGCCGCAACATAAGATTTGAGCTGTTGTTGCTGTGGTGTTTCCACCAGTTGTATAGCCTGTTTTACGGGCAATTCAGGCGCAAGCTTGGTTTCTTTTTTAGTTTCAGTGTCTTTTTTAATATCAACCTCTTTCTGAGACACCGATTTATTCGCTGTATTTTTGGTCATCTGATTATTTACATTGGTTTTTTTTGCAGCAGAACTATTTGAAAAATGGGCAGCTGAATAAAATTTTTGAGCGTCTGAAGCCGTCATGATTGTAGTTTGCAGTGCAACCGTACGGGCATTGCTGCCATCCTCTAATTTTCGTTCATAAACCGGTTCAATGGATGCAATCCAGCTTTGCCCATCCATTTGCACACATTTATAGACACCTATGCCTTGCTTGACACTGCTATAGCTGGATAACTGTTTTTTATCCGATTGATTCTTTACTAAGTTCATTGAACTTTTATATAAAAGAGAGAATTTTCCGCCCTTTGCAGTACAATAATTATTTAAATATTTTCTTGGATATAAAGCTTGCGGTTCTTTATTGTCTTGTTTGGGTCCCCAATAATAGACATATTCTTTAGCCCGACCGTTGGCAGCATTTATATTTTTTTGAACAATCAGTTCCTGCGGTGAAGCAAAATTCTGAGCTGAATCCGAGCTTAAACTGCCTAGACTTGTACAGCCATGTAAAGCGATGCCCATTCCCCCCATCAAGATTAATGTTCTAAAATTCACGTATCAATTCTCAATTATGCCGTATAAATAAAAATATATGAAAAGCCTCAAAATAACAAACTCATAACTTTGATTTTATTATTGATTTTACTGAATTGTTTTTTATTTTTTGATTCAAAATAGCTCATAAATTGCCAATTTTTAATTGTTTTAGTTTGATAACTTGAACTGCATAACAGTTCAGTCAACTTTTACAAATCTGATCATGGGTTCAAGTAAATGTATCAGCCAAACTATACGACAATTTCACTTATGATCAGATAAAGGAATAGCCAGGTTTAATTATCTGGTTTTGTCTTCTGGTAGATCTATTTATTTAAACCTTTCCGGGTAAGCAATACCTGCCTCAAACCAAGATTTGCTTCAATGTATTGCTTTTTACAGGATGTAGTTACCTTACGACAGATTCAATCAAATCTAAATTCCAGACCCCACCCGCAGCTAAGCCCTTACACATGCCCGACCAGCGGTCTATGCTCTGCACAAAAGTTTTTCCATCCCAAATCCATTCACTCATCGCCCAACAATCGCCTACGCCACGTCCCTTTTGTGAACTTCCTATTTCACCATCGCCAAATTCTGACGCAGATTCTGTCACAAAATTCGCCTTACCTTTTAAGGATTCGTTTATCACCCAAGCCCCATACCCTTCATTATATGCCCCACGCCAGCATAGGGTTGTGGCTAGCACTTTGTGATTAGACAGCTTATACAACTCAATTGCTTGTGGGGTTGCACCTTGTTCCGTATAAATGCCCTCACAAAATGCATGACCGTCTTGCAACTCAGGCTGAGCAGCCAATAAAATCGTATGCAAGGCTTTATAAGATTTCGCATTCGGCTGAAGCGTTAAATAGGGTTTCATGGCCGTTTTGACTTTTTTTACCAGCAGTTTTGGCTGTGGAGTTAAAACTTTTGCTTCATTTACGCTGCCTTTTTTTACCAATGCACCCACTGTCCCGATACGCTTTTGAAAATCATCCATTTTCAATAATGCAGCAGTCATACCGGCATCGGAAACCTGCCATGAGTAATGCATATTTTTAAACACAATTTTTACGTTTTTCTTCACTTGTTGTAATAAACCATTCACTTGTTTGGCATTTAGTGTGCCCATTAAAGGTTCATTCGTTCCATTCAGATGAATAACCCCCAAGTCTTTACCGTTAATATAAAAGTGAATATTTTTAAGCTTCTTTTTATCCAAGCTTTGATCATAATCTGACAAGGCAAATTCAGCCTGAACCGCCTGTTTTGCTCCCGCTTTACGGGTCAATAAAATGGATGCGGGCATAGCTTGGGTCAGGTCATCCTGATAACCTGCGGCACGGCAAGTTCCTGTATTGCTACAGTAGATTTCCCATTCTTGATTTGAAAAAGATGTTCCCTGAATGACGTCTGCAAAAACAAATGAGCTGACAAGAGGAAGACAACCGAGATAAATTAAACTGTAGAGAACTTTCATCTTTTCTTATTCCGCCCTTTTTTTATCAATATACAGGTAAACCATTATTTTCGGTGTTACATAATCTTTTAATTATACAATTTTAAATAATCCAAAATATAACCTTTACAAGGATAATCTATATTACCATGTAGATAATCGGCTCGATTTAAAGCAGTATGACAAACAACCCATCCTATAAAAAAACCCGCATTAGGCGGGCTTTTATTTTACAATTCGAGATTCAACTTACTTATCCAAAGTCGACTCAAATGCTCTTAAACGCTTATAAATTGAAAGTAGCTCAATAATCGTTGGCCATGACTCAATCAAATACTGGAATGACTCACGTACCTTACCGAATACATTTGCAATCTGCATCATTAAACCCAGCGTGATTGTACCTGCGGCAATACTCGGGAATAACACAAATAAACCGTACAGATTATCCAGTTGCATATACCAGATACGTACCATATTAAAATAGGCGTAGTGGAAATATAAACGGAAATAGTTAAAACGAACCCTACTAAATAATTCTTTTAAAGTCAGCGGATCTGCACGGTCAGCATAATCCTCTCCGTACACCAGTTCTTTACGGTATGCGGCTTCCACCTTTTGATTATTGAACTCTAAGCCTGGTAATTTATAACCCACCACCATCAATACAACTGTACCCAAAACTGCCCAACTAATGGCAGCCCAGACCAGCGCATAAGGAATTTCTCCCACGATCGGCAGTTGTTTTACATGTGAGGACAACTGCAATAACACCGGTAAAAATGCCATTAACGTCATTAAGGCTTGAATAAAACTCACCCCCAGACTTTCTGTAGTCTTGGCAAAGCGCATGGTGTCTTCCTGAATACGCTGCGAAGCCCCTTCAATATGCCGTAACTGTTCCCAATGCGCGGTGTAATAATCATTCATTGCGGTACGCCAACGAAAAATGTAATGACTGACAAAGAACAGGTTAAATACTGCAATGGTGACATACACCATGGCAACATACAGGAAAGTCATGGTTTCACTATAAAGTAAATTGACATTTCCACCGCCACTGCCAAGCATTTTCTGGATCAAGTCATAAAATGGGCTGTACCATGCATTCACTACAACATTGACTTGTACTGAAAACCAGATATTAAACAGAATAAAGGCAGATCCCCAAACTGACCATCCTTGCCACGGATTGCTAGATTTAAACCGCCAGAACAGGGCAAAAATAACCGTTGAGACAAGAAACCACAGATAGAACCATAAAAATGAAGGGCTCCAGAAACGACTGACTCCGATAGGCAATTCCGCCTCATGATAGCCGGGTGCAAAGCCTAAAAATGTTCCCCAACTATTTCCACCGGAATACCACAAAGCCACATTGATTAAAAACCAAAGCACCAACGACAAAAAGAACCATTTCGGGCTCGGAAAAAAAGATTTAAACATTGCGTATGGATATTCCTTTTATTTTTAATTCACAACCTAAGTCATCCACTCAGATTAAACAGATTTTTAACCCTATGGATGAATCCGCCATTATTCTATTATTTTCATCTTTGTAACAACTTATTCACTGTTTGGGAAATGTTTTTTCGCGTGAATCAGGTTAAACAATCCCACATTTCAATAAACAATGCACACTTTTGACTTAAGCCATCAATGACATTTCCATCATTCCGCCTCATGATAGATATAAATCTCCAAGAAAATAACTTAAATTTTTCAAAATCAAGTTTTTAGAGATATTGAAGATATAAGTATGGTTTAACATAGTTAAGCAATATTCACATCTCTTGTAAAATACCGAAGCAGCCTGAAAAAACGAAATATTACCTTCTATGACGAACTAAGCTAATATTCATAAATTAAAATAATATTAAAAAAACATTCAATTATTTATTCAGTTGTGCTTTTTATAAAATTAAGGAAAATTATAAAAAATTTAGAACCTAGAATGCTAAAATTTAATAGATTGGCAATTTTGTTTTTAATGGGTATATCACATAAAAATTCCATCTGATTTTTTTTGATTTAACTCTCAATGCTGATAAAATTGGTTAAATACTTATCAAATCATGGTATTATTTAATTACATTCTCAATACTGCTCGGGGAAGCAAAATGGACAGTGACAATTTAGTTATCGAGTTATTAGAACCTATCATTCTAAAAAAAGAAAATTGTAATCCTTTGGTTTTTGAACAAGGGACTATTTTAAAGGTGGTGATGCATACACCTACCGGCCTATTGGTATCTGATGATTCAAATTTCAATTTTACCGTTTCTTTAAATGATAAAAATAAAGTATGGCGTGAACTTTAGATCTCAACTGGTCCTTTCCACGCATAACAGGTTGTATTGTATGATCTAAATTTGAGTATCCCCTAATCTCAAGCTCAAGCTCAAGATCATACTATTTTCAATTTATTATAATAGGTTAGACCTATTCTGGTGTGGTTATTTTCAAACGCAACAGAGCAGCTCCCCTGCTCGACCCATTCTTTTATTTTTAAGTTTCTATCTCGCAGCGATTCAAAACTGCCAATTTAACTAGGTTCTCTATTTCATTTATTCGAAGAAAAATTTGAATTCATCAGCCATGTTTATATATTCCACTACCGGTTCAATAAATAAAGATCCGCTTAATCATTCATTCAATATTTATTGTTCTTTTCATGTATTTTATATCCAAAAATAGAATGGATTAAATATTCCTTTAACAAAGCCTATCTCTATATAACTACACCATCCCTGTATTTGGATGGTGTAGTTAATGGAATGATTTCAGAGCTGCTCTTAAGCAAGTGTCAAAGCAACAAAATTCAACTTAATGATATTCATTTTTATTACTTTCTAAGCGTACTCATAAAACTCACTACCGAAAACAGCCAAATAAACAAGATAAAACTGCGTTCTTTGCTGAAATAACTGACATCGGTACCATGCAAAATATTATGGCGGGTCATGGTCACGGTTGAGCTGCTGTCCATCTTATAGGCTGCCAATTCTGCAAAGTAAATATTCATTTCACAAGCAATTTTGGCTTTATGCCACAAGCTCTTTATTTCATGCCCTTTTAAACCCGGGACAATTTTGTAGACATCGACAAATTTGGTCTGATTCTGTTTTAAAAAACCACGTTCAATTAAAACATCCGTCAATAAACCTTCCAGTTGCGCATATAAAAGCGGAATGCAGCCTGCAAAGCACTGCATTTCATATAATTTAAATGTTTCTTTTATCACCAAACGGCGCTGTGCTTTATTTCCAGCATCAATCTCTAAAGCATCGAAAGCTTCAAGTAGTTCTGCCTGGAAATAATCCGTATTGATCACATCTAAAAGATTTAAGCTTGCCACATCATCTTCATGTTGATTGATCAAGCTCCAGATATGAATCAAGTTTAAGGCATCATTGGCAAATTTTGCATCGACCGGTTGATCCAGATTATCGGCAAGTACATCAAAATAAGCTTCAACTTGAGCATATTGACGTAACGCTTGGATTAAATGGGTGTGTTCACCTGCAGATATTTCCTGAAGATATTGCTCGGCATTTTGTAAAATACCTTTCCCCAGTTTGTCTTGAACATTCTGATTTTGTGGAATTCGGGTCACTTCTCGTTCGAAATCATCTAAATCAAAATCATCATCAATCATCGCTTTTACTCTTGGCACATTGCTTTAAGTGGCTATTATCACAGGTATTCAATACAGCACATAGCGCTATAAAATAAATACTATGACAAATGACTGAATCCCAATCGAAATTGAGTCCACATCATAGCCACTAAATAACAGTTCGCCTGATTTAGATAATATCTAATATGCAGATGGTCCATGTTTTTCGGAACGATCTTAAATTTTTCGGTCTTGCTGGCTCCTCCAATCACGCCCTGACTGAAGGAGCCTTTAAACTAGAATCATTATTTATGATTTTTATTTTGGTCAGACTTGTTTTGCTCAGACTGAGCATTTTTATCATGATCCTTTTTGGAGTCATCTTTTTTATGAGTTTGATCTAAGTCGTTGTCCTTCGACGAAGCATTTTGGTCATCCTTTTTTGAATCATCTGACTGAGACTGATCATCTTGCTTGATTTTACTCATCGTGTCAGCCGCCATCTGTCTGAGTTCACCGAGTTTGACACTGGCTTCACTCACTAACTCAGTAATCTTCTGTTTAGTGTCTTCGAACTTATGCAGAGCCTCATCTTTTAAATTGGCCACAAGGTCCTGCTGACCATTCTGACCCGCTTTAGAATTTTGTTTATCTGACTGTACCGATTTATCTTGATCAGATTTAGCATTTTTCGAATCTGAACCCTGCACACCATTTTGCTGACTGTCGGACTTGCCATTTTTTAGCTCATTCAGAATCTTTTCGCCTTTTTTCAATAGTTCTTCACCAATGGCGATTGCCTTCGCTTTTAAGTCATCCATCTTAATGGTTTCAGTTTTTTTGTCTGAATTGCCTGACTGAGATTCTTTAACATGATCAGAATTATCTTTTTGATCTGCATGTTCGCCATTTGGCTGAGCGCTTTGCTTAGCTTCTGACTTTTCATTAGGATTGTTCTTCTGGGCTTCTAGAGTCTCCTGATATTCTTGATTATGCTGTTTATCGATCTCGTTCTGCTTTTGCTCTTTTTCAATTGGATCATTCAGTTCTCGTGCATGTTGTTCTTTATCTTGGTTCTGCTTCGAAATACTGGTCTGGTTATTCTGAGTCATGAGGACCCTCCCTGAGGTGTATAAAAATTATTAGACAATTTTTTTAGCACAAATCATGTAAATAAGCGGGAGAATTAAGCAAACTGCAACAAAGCCTGTACATATTGTTGCTATTGATTGCAGGAAGTAGCGCTCACGTAACACGATCAATTGTTTAATTGTTGCTCATCGGACGATAGCGATTTTTGTATTTGAATGTTCCGGCCGCTTTATTGGTTGTGCTTCAGCTAAAGCATTTCTTTGTAATCCCCTCTGCATCATGTAAAATTATGGCCCATTGCATAATATACGAATGAGAGAGTCAGATCCGTGCGTAATATCCTAGTCACTAACGCCCTTCCATACGCCAATGGTCCAATCCATATGGGTCACTTACTCGGTTATATCCAAGCAGATATTTGGGTTCGTGCCATGCGTGCAATGGGTCATGACGTGACTTACGTCTGTGCGGATGATGCTCACGGTACAGCAATCATGCTGCGCGCTGAAGCAAACGGTATTTCACCGGAAGCGCAAATTGCCAATGTGCAAAAAGAACATATCCGTGACTTTGATGGGTTTGGTGTTCATTTCGACCATTACGACTCGACCAACAGTGAAGAAAATAAAAATCGCTCCTCTGAGATTTATATTAAGAACCGTGAAGCAGGCAATATTGCAGTTCGTCCAGTCAAACAATTGTTCGACCCTGAAAAAGGCATGTTCTTGTCAGATCGTTTCATTAAAGGCACATGCCCGAAATGTAAAGCGGAAGATCAGTACGGCGACTCATGTGAAGTTTGTGGTGCAACTTATAATGCAACAGAATTGTTGAATCCAAAATCGACTTTAAGTGGTGCTGCACCTGTTGAGAAATCATCAGATCATTACTTCTTCAAACTTCCAAATTTTGCTGAATACTTGCAAAAATGGACACGTGACCAAGGTCGCTTGCCAGTTTCTATTGCCAATAAACTGGATGAGTGGTTTGAAGCAGGCTTAAACGACTGGGATATCTCTCGTGATGCACCGTATTTCGGTTTTGAAATTCCAGATGCACCAAACAAATACTTTTACGTTTGGGTAGACGCGCCAATTGGTTATATGTCGAGTTTTGAGAACTACATCAAAACCAAACGTCCTGAATTAAACTTCAATGATTACTGGAAAAAAGACTCTGAAAATGAGGTCTATCACTTCATTGGTAAAGACATCGTGTATTTCCACGCCTTGTTCTGGCCTGCGATGCTTAAAGGTGCAAACTACCGTACACCATCAGGTTTATTCGTAAACGGTTTCTTGACTGTAAATGGTCAGAAGATGTCTAAATCTCGCGGTACATTCATTAAAGCTGAAACCTATTTAGAGCATTTAAACCCTGAATACTTACGTTACTACTTCGCGTCTAAGCTTTCGGACAAAGTTGAAGATTCTGACTTGAACCTTGATGATTTCGTGCAAAAAGTGAATTCAGACTTGGTTGGTAAAGTGGTGAACATTGCCAGTCGTTGTGCAAAATTTATTAACACCAAGTTTGACAACAAATTATCAAATGAATGTGCTGAGCCTGAATTGGTGCAAAGCTTTATCGACGCAGGTTCGTCAATTGCTGCCCAGTATGAAGCACGTGAATTCTCTGCTGCGATTCGTGAAATCATGGCGCTTGCAGACAAAGCCAACCAGTACATTGATGAGAAAAAACCGTGGGCACTTGCAAAGCAGGAAGGTCAAGAACAGCAAGTTCATGACGTATGTTCTGTCGGTATTAACTTGTTCCGCCAATTGGCAGTTTACTTAGCCCCTGTATTGCCGACGTTGGCACAGCAAGTTCAAGCCTTTTTACAACTTGAAAGCTTCAATTTCGAATCTCGTAAAGACATCCTTGTGGGTCATGAAATTGCGTTGTTCCAACCGCTCATGCAACGTGTTGACCCTAAAGCGGTTGCGGCAATGGTGGATGCATCTAAAGACTCTTTAGCTGCCCCTGCTGAAGCACCAAAAGCTGAAAAGAAAAAAGAGAAAGCCAAAGAGAAGAAAGCTGAACCTAAAGTCGGTGAAGCTGAAATCGTCACAATTGATGACTTTGTAAAAGTAGATTTACGTGTTGCAGAAGTTTTAGAAGCTGCAACGGTTGAAGGTTCTGACAAGCTACTTCAATTAACTTTAAATGTCGGTGAAGCTGAGCCACGCAATGTATTTAGCGGTATCCGTGAGTTCTATCAACCTGAAGATCTAAAAGGTAAATTGGTGGTGATGGTGGCTAACCTTGCGCCACGTAAGATGCGTTTTGGTATTTCTAACGGTATGGTACTTGCAGCTGGTAATGGCAACGGCGTTTGGGTGATTTCACCTGAATCTGGCGCTAAACCGGGCGATAAAGTGTCTTAAGATTTTAAATCTGAGATAATAAAAGCCTCTACTGATATAGGGGCTTTTTTATTGACTTATTTCCCTCATCCCAACCTTCTCCCAAAGGGAGAAGGAGCTTTCATTACCAAAAAATTTCGGGATGTTCCCTCTCCTTTTAGGAGAGGGTTAGGGAGAGGTTACATAAAACACTCATTGATATAAATTTAGATTACTTCACTAAATAAATTTTAGTAGCTACATTTAAATACTCGTATGCTGCGTCCACTTTCAAAGAAAATGCTTTATCTCTTGTAAAAAGATAGTCACAGAAACAACCATATGAGGCATGAGACATATCACTAAATGAAGCAATAAATCTTTTTTGTTTATGCATACCTTCATCCTGATGATAGCCGAATAAATTTAGCATTGTATAAATCTGATTAACTTTCTCAAAAATATAATATTCATTTTTGAGAATTGATTTTCTCAAGTGAAAAAAATCTTCCAATTCGACACTTTTCAGTTCAGCATTATTATTTTGTAGCATTTCCCATATTTGATTTATAACATTTGGAAATTCAACTTTATATTTTTCAATTTCAGATAAAATATAGTCGTCCTTAGATTCACTATTTTCCAAAAAATTTAAGGAGCGCTCTAAAAATAGCAATAAATTATTCAAATTTTCAATTTGTTCATTTTTAAATCTATCGTAATCTTTTACACCGCCATATAAACCAAATAAATTATTTTTTAAAGGCTTAATAAATTTATTCAGATAGTTACTCTCAATATATTGATTAAAATGAATAAGTAGATCCTCCCACGATCTAAAAATAGTATTTGTTAGGGAGCCCTTCTCATCCTTAATCAAATTAATATAGTGTGCATTTAACTCTCTTAAAATATCTAAAAACTCAACTCCATATTTACTACTTTTTCCATTTACAACTGACCTAATAATTTCCTCTAAGGTAGTGGGTGAGTAAACAGCTTGGACATCGTCTTTCAAATATTTAAAAAAATCTGACTCTCTGCTAAGCAATGGTTTTTCTTTATATTTGCTGAACAAATCTAAAATATTGTGATCTAGATAAGCTAAAGGTTTTCCTGAATACCTTAGTTCCTTCATACACGGCTCTTATTTAATAATTGTATATTTTATAAACAAGAAAAAATTTAGACAATGTGTTAAAAATATTTATCTTCCTAAAAGCTATAAATACCCTATGAAAATTTTAAAACCTTTATTCCTCGCACTAGCCCTAAGCACAACAGCCATCACCACCATTCATGCTGCTGAACCCACCATCCAATCCCAAAAACAAGTTGCAGGTTACTATCATCACCAAATCGGTAATACCCAAATCACTGCCCTACTTGATGGTACAAACTACTTAAACCCATCCATGTTTAAAGGTTTAAGCGACACCGAAAAATCGGACATTCTCAAGAAATACTATGCTGACCAAGCTAAAGGTATCCAAACCTCAGTCAATGCCTTCCTGATTAATACAGGCAAGCAAATGCTGATGGTCGACAGTGGTGCGGCAAGCTGTTTTGGCGCACATTTAGGTTCAATCTATAACAACCTCAAAGCATCAGGTTATAAGCCTGAACAAGTGAATGAGATTTTCCTCACTCATTTACACCCCGACCATGTCTGTGGCATTTCAAACAATGGTGTAGCTAATTATCCAAATGCCACGCTGCATATTGCCAAAACCGAATACGACTACTGGCTCAATCCAAATACAGTCAAAAAACTGCCAAAAGAAAAACAGGCTGGCTTCTTGGGTACAGTTGAGAAAATTAAAGCGGCTTTAGCTCCGTATGAGAAAACCAAAAAAGTGAAGGTATTCTCGGATAAATCACTGGCTTTTGGCGGTATCGAATTTAAACCATCGTTTGGTCATACCCCGGGGCATTACAGCTTTAAACTCAAAGCCGATGGTCAGGAAGCGGTATTTATTGGCGACATCGTGCATTCACATACCCTTCAGTTTGACCGTCCCGAAACTGCGATTGAATTTGATGTTGATCCCAAAACAGCGGTACAGACACGTCTGAAACACTTTGCTGAATATGCCAAAGAGGGTCAACTGATTGCAGCACCGCATTTACCTTTTCCTGGTATTGGACATATTTATTCAGTAGATGGAAAGCGTTACCAGTGGATTCCGATACATTTTAAAGATAAATAAAAAAACTCCCTTCTATTGAAGGGAGTTTTTTTATTTATCTGCGTTTCAACTGTCTGCTGAACTTAAAATTGAATTTGACATTTCATCGGCAACAAACCGCTTACGCCCGGTCTGTTTGGCTTTAAACAGGTTTTTATCGACCGTATCTAAAAAGTGCATTTTGTCATTCTGTGCGGTAGGGATAATGCTTTTAACCCCCATACTTAAACTGACCTTGTCTGAAATAGGCGATGCTCGATGCGGAAGATTTGCCTGATCAATCATGTGAAGAATCTTTGTCGCAAGTTGAATTGCATCCTCTAAATATGTTTCTGGCAATACAATCGCAAATTCTTCTCCGCCATAACGTGCCACTAAATCACGCGGACGGACACAGCAACTTTCCAGCATCTGCGCAATTTGCTTAATACAGGCATCCCCAATGATGTGTCCATTAAAGTCATTGTATTGTTTAAAAAAGTCGATATCGATCATAATCACCGAGAGCGACTTTTGTTCACGTATTGCGTTATACCATTCACGTGAATAAAAATCATCGAATAAACGGCGATTGGCAATCTCTGTTAAACCATCCTTATAGGAAAATTCTTCCAGTTTGCGGTGTAAGCTATGTAATTCTTCTTCCTTTTTTTTCCGGTCAGAAATATCAAACATAAAACCGACTAAACTTTCAACTTCACCATTTTCCTTGCGTACCACATGGACGACATCCCGAATCCAGCAATATCCGCCTGTTGCCTTTAAAGCACGATAATCTGCTTCGTGATCTATACCGGCAATGGACTGGCTTACACAAAAATTCAGCACATAATCCCGATCATCACGATGCATGCGGTCTGCCCAATCCTGCACCGACTTCCAGGAATCCTGTTTCCAGCCCAGTAACTTTTCAATTTGAGGACCAATATAACTAAACTGTTTCGTTGCCCAGTCTATACTCCAGGGTATAGCTAAAGTTGACTCTAATAATGTTTTATAAAACATGTCATTCGACAATTGATGCTCATCAAACGGATTATTCGGCATACGACTACTCTAATTTGAATGCGCAAACAATGTCATGACATGCTCTGATTTTGCCATATAAGACATTCCAACACGCTCTTAATAATTAACCTACTTAAAGCAGGTTTCCCCAATAAAAATTGTTTTTCGCAACTGAACATTTTATATTTCAATATGATTAATTATCATACAATTCCTTCCAGAAGAACATATATTCTTTTAGATAATTGATTTATTTTTAAAGCAATTAAAAATTGCGCATACAACAATTACATCGCATCAATTTTCTGAAATACTCCAAATAATAATCACGACTACCCCATGAACCCTATTGTTTACTTTGAAATCCAGTCTTCAAATCCAGCAAGAGATATCAATTTTTATCAGGCTATTTTTGGCTGGACATTTACTCCCGTTGAAGGTTTGCCTATCGAGTACTACCAGATTCAAACCGAAAACATGTCAGGTGGCTTACTGAAACGCCCTGCAGCTATACCACCTACACATTGCGGAACCAATGTTTTTACCTGTTCTGTGCTGGTCGAAAATTTCGATGAAACATCGAGGAAGATTCTTGAGGCGGGTGGTCAAATTGCCATGCCTAAATTTGCGATTCCCGGTCGTTGCTGGCAGGGATATTTTCTTGACCTGGATCAAAATATCTTCGGTCTGGTTGAAGCTGATGAAAAAGCAAAATAAAAAAAATAGATAAATTCTAATTGTTTAGCATGACTTAAGTAGTCGTACCCGCGATGAATTGCATAATAAGTGGCAGTATTTATGGTAATTTATAGCCTCATCATGCATTGTGATTTGGGGCGTTCATGGCTGTTCATTTTTTTCATACATCAGATTGGCATTTGGGACAATTTTTTTATAACCATTCACGCCAGTATGAACATGAACAGTTTTTAGCCTGGCTACTTGAACAGATCAAACAAAAACAACCGAATGCCCTACTCATTGCAGGGGATATTTTTGATGTCATCAACCCGGCATCTGCTGCACAAAAACAGCTTTACCAGTTTTTAGCCGACGCGCATGCACTTGCCCCGCATATGCAAACGCTGATGATTGCCGGTAACCATGATTCAGGTTATCGGATTGAACAGGTCGAACCCTTACTGGAAAAATACAATGCCAGAACGGTTGGGGTTATTCGCTGGAAGGAAGACAAGACTTTAGATCTCGATCGTTTACTACTGCCAATTTATGACTTGAATAAAAAGGTTGTCGCATGGTGTTTGAGTCTGCCTTTTTTACGTGCTGCTGAAATTACCGGTTTTAATGAACATACTACAAATAGCCAAAATGCGATTGGCTATTTGCACCAGCAACTGATTAGTGAAGCCAAGAAACGCAAGACCAATGATCAGGCGCTCATTTTAATGTCACATGCGCATATGCAAGGCGGCGAAACTTCCGACTCTGAACGCCCGATTATTATTGGCAATGAAGAAGCCCTCTCTACTGCATTATTTGATGATGTGATTGATTACGTAGCACTCGGACATTTACATAAACCACAAAAAGTCCAGCATCCGCATATTCGTTATAGTGGCTCCCCGATTCCACTTTCATTCAGTGAAATTAACTACAAGCATCAAGTGGTTGAAGTCAAAATTGAACCCTCAAAAGCAGATCAATCTGCTTTTCAATTTGAAGCCTTGCCTGTTCCTCGCAGCATTCAACTGCACCGCGTTCGGGGAGAGCTGAATGAGGTATTTACCCAACTTAAAGCGATGGTAGATGGTGAAATTGCTAATATTGACCAACGTGAATATATCGATATTGAATATCATACCGATACCCCTCCGCTACCCAATTTGAGACAACAGTTTGAAGATGCCTTGCCTAAAAACCGTTACCGACTGGTGAAAATTTCACGCCAGTACAAAAATCTTCAAGTGCAAAACTGCGCTACAAAAATTCAGCTAGAACCGCCAACGCCAGAAAAATTGTTTGAACAAATTTGGCAAAACAAAGGTTATGTACAAGATGATGCCGTGTTAAAAGATTTTCAGAGTCTGGTGCAAGAAGCAAATCAATCGCTTGAAAACAAAAACACGATTTAAGGATGTGCCGTGAAAATTTTATCTATCCGTATAAAAAATCTGGCATCTCTTGCTGGCGAACATTTTATTGATTTTGAAAGTGAACCTTTGGCCAATGCCGGGCTGATTGCCATTATTGGCAAAACAGGTGCAGGCAAATCCACAATTCTTGACGCCATGTGTCTGGCGCTCTTCAATCAAGTGCCGCGTCTTAAAGGCAGTGATGGCAAATTGGTCGATGTGGATGGTTCTGAATTACTCACCAATTCACCGTTAACCGTGCTTCGCCGTGGTACCGGACATGGTTTTGCCGAACTGGTCTTTGTGGCACAGGATCAAAAGCATTATCTGGCACGTTGGGAAATTAAACGTGCGCGTGAAAGTGCCACTGGTAAATTACAAAGCGTCCAACGCCATTTAACATGTTTAACCGATGGTGTGGTAATTGCGGATAAAGCCAAAGCAGTCGATGCCAATATCCTCAAAATCACCCAACTCAGTTTTGAGCAATTTACCCGTGCAGTTTTACTGGCTCAATCTGAAGTCACTGCCTTTTTAAAAGCCCGAGATAATGAACGTGGCGCTTTACTGGAATACTTAACCAACTCCAATATTTTTGCCAAAATTGGTGAAATTGCATTTCGTAAAACCGCCGATATTGAAAAAGAGCGTAAAAAACTCGAAGAAATGATCGGTCATATTGATATTTTGTCAGATGAAGCAATTGCTGAATTAAATCAGCAATTTACAATTGCAAATATTGCATACAAAAAACTAGAAACTGAAAAAACACATCTAAGCAAACAACAGCTTTGGTTTGAAGAACATCAAAAGCTGGAAAACCAAATCAGTGACAAACAAAAAAATTATGATGATCAATTTTGTGTTCAACAACAATTAGCCCCTGAACGTCATAAACTGAACCGTTTAGAAGTATTTTCAAGTATTCGCCCAACTGTGTTTCAACAAGCTCAATTAGTCAAAGCCCAACAACAGCTGGTACCCCATATTCAGCAACTCCAAAATTCTTTTGATGCGGTTTCAAAGCAATTTTATAATGAACAACAACAGTATAAAAAAGTGGACACTGAACTTAAAGTTCTGCAAGATTTTGAATTCACCCATGCCGCGGCTTTAAAACAAGTTCGAAGCTGTATTCAAGAACGTGATTTTATTGGGGCTGAATTTAACAAGCTGAAAACCAGATGCGTAGAATTAGATGCACAACAACAACCATTAAATGCGCAAAAACAAAATATTGAACTGGATATTTCAAGGCTGTTCGATCAGCAAAAAGCAATTCAAAAGCAATTATCCGAAACTGAAAAATTCAGTCCGCTGGATCAAAGTATTCATGCCCATATTCAACAATTACAGCAATTCATTACTCAATATCAAACGATTGAACAAAGTCTAGGAGATCTGACCCAAGCGCAATCAAAATGTGCAGAAGATCAACGCAAACTAGATCAGCTCCAGACTGAATTTGGTGCTGTCACGCAGATTGAACAGCAATTGCTAAAATTAAATACAGAGCGTGAGCTAGGAATTTTCCAGCTTAATCAGTTAGATCTTGCACAACAAAAGTTAAAGCAATATTTTGAATTACATGCGGATCTATCTCATCATCAAACTCAATTACAGACATTCAGCTCACAAGTACTTGAACTGAATCAGGCAAATATACAAGCAGAAAAAACCTTTGAAACGGCAAAAAATGACCGGGTTCAACTGCAAGAAATTTTGCAAAAACAGCGCTTATTGCATGCAGAAAATATTGAACAATTACGTATCAATTTAGTGGCAGATAAGCCTTGTCTGGTGTGTGGTAGCACCTCTCATCCTTATAAAAATGACGAATCGCAAGTTTCAAAAGCCTTGTTTGAATTGCAACAACAGCAAGAACAACACGCCATTCAAAAAGAGCAGGAGAATTTCCAACACTGGCAAATGGCCCAACAACAGGCAACCAAAGCGCAATCTGAACTAGATCAACTCAAAAACAACATTCAAAGCAATATTAGAAAATTAGAAATCCAGCAAAATGAAATAGCGCAACAGTTTTCAAATTTGCAGATTCAAATCAATTTTGAACAATCAGCTCATGATATTGAAAAACAGGCATTAGAAGCTTTAACTCAATTTAAAAATGCAAAACAAGCGAGTGAAGATCAATTAACAACACTCAATCAGACCCTGAAAGATCAACATCATTTAGCCCAGCACATTCAAAGTATTCAATATCAACTGAACAATGCAGAAAACTTGCAACAACACGTTCAGCATGTCGTCGCTTGTTTAAGTGATACTGAAAAACAAAAATGGACGACACAAACTACGGCTCAAGCAAAAGTCGTTTTATCGGCATTATCCAATCGTGCTCAACATCTGACCAGCTTAGATAAGGTCGCTAAAGATCAAGACAATCTACATCAAACTTTAACTTTAGTTAGCACAAATCAGAACAACCTCCTAAAACTCATTTATGAATCGACCGAAGCACGTGATCAAGCCTATGCCAGAGGGCAACAAAATACTCAACTTGCCACTCAACTGATTCAACAGATGACTGATTTAACGGCAGTCAAACCGCATGAATGGTTAATTCAACATGATGAAGACCGCCAACAAAAACAACAGGCTTATCAGCAGCAAAAACAAAGTTTTGAACGATTGAGGATCGATTTTGAAAGACAGCAGAGTGATTTGAAGCAATTGATTTCTCGACAGGCTGAACACCAAAATATGATTAATCAGCTGAATGTTGAAATTGAAGACTGGTTGAAAGCTCATCAAGATTTTACAACCCAGGATTTGACCGACTTAGTACAGATCAGTTCTGCGCAAGAGCAAGAGATCCGGTCTCAACTGCAAAATGCTGAACGCTTATTAAATGAAAGTGCATCGGCTTTAAAAACTTTACAAGAGCAACAGACGGCGCATCTCAGCCAGCAACCGAATATTGAGTTCAATGTCTTAGCACTGCAAATTGAAGACAATCTGGCAGCTTTAACTGCTCAATCTGAGGTCTTAGATAAACTTAAAGTCGATCTTGCACGCCATCACGATAATCTTGATAAGCAGGCCAAATTTGCCGATCAGATTCAAAACATTCAGCAACAGGAACACCGCTGGGGCAAAATCTCCGGACTCATGGGGGATGCAAACGGTAAAAAATTCCGTGATTACGCTCAGCAATATAATCTGGACATTCTGGTTGAACATGCCAATCAGCAACTTACCATGTTGTCGCAGCGTTATACCCTCAAACGTCTGGATCACTCATTAAGCCTTGCGATTGTCGATCATGATATGGATGGTGAAACCCGTTCAGTCTCCTCTCTTTCTGGCGGTGAATCCTTCCTGACTGCGCTAGCCTTGTCTTTGGCTATTGCCAATATGGCATCAGGTTCGATGAAAATCGAATCGCTGTTTATTGATGAAGGTTTTGGAACTTTAGATGCATCTTCTTTGTATATGGTGATGAATGCATTGGATCAATTACAAAACCAAGGGCGTAAAGTGGTGCTGATTTCACATATTCAGGAAATGCATGAGCGTATTCCGGTACAGATTCAGGTGAAACCGTTAGGTGCCGGTGCGAGTACCATTCAAGTGGTTGGGTAATTTTAAAATCCGAAAATCATAAAAAAGCCTAGAAAATGCACTAGGCTTTATTTGCAAAAAAACTATGCCATGGGGCGCAAAGTCAGAATCTGTTCACTGCGCCCGAAGGGTCCGGAAAGATCATGCAACACTGAACTGGTTAGACCTATGCCATCATCTCCATATTGTTGTGTGGTTTCTAAGCCCAGCCACTGACCTTGCGGTAAACGGTGCATATGAATCTGTAAATCCAGATTAGGAAAGCCCCAGCTAAAGGGTGTTTCTAGACGTGGCACAATGCCATTGGCGGTATCGACCATCCCCATTAAGCGGACAAAATCACTGGTAGGTTCACCTTCAACCATATCATGTGGCGTTCGCAGCCAAACAATGCCCTTCCCAGCACGACGCTGATGACTTCGTGCTTCTATCGACTGAATATATCCACCCGGCCACTGACGAATTCCTTCCCACACTGGCGCATTTTCAGGCGTATTTCCATGCGCATCTTCCAGGCCTTTTATCAACTGGCTATTTTGCGTCATCATGCGCCAGGTTCTTGCAACAACACACGTTTTACCCTGAGCCATCATTTCTGACTCAATCAGTTCAATGGTCTTGCCCGGGCGAATTACTTTGGTGGTGATACTAAACTCTCCGGCAGGAATAAGACCTAAAATATCTAAACTGATCCGGCCAATGCGCATATCACTACGCGGTGCGAAAAGGTCCAATTCCGCACAGATAATTCCAGTCGCTGGTGCCATATGCTGCTCATGCTCATTCCATGCCCCTTGAGCCAGTATGGTTGAGCAATAATGCGCAGTGACTTTTCCGGTGGTATCCGTATTTCGCCCGATCAGTTGATAATATGCCGTCATACACTTCCCTATTTTCTTGGTCGAATAAATAATTCTTATCCAGATTATGTCCTTAGACAGTTCCTTTTGTACTCAACTTTAGTGGAAAGCTCAATTTTTAAAGCAAAAACTGAACCCTAAAGTTCAGTTTTCAAAATAATCAAAATGAATTTGAGTATTCGTTACTTGGAATAATCTCGCGCGCCGAACAATGCTGTTCCAACACGAACCATGGTTGAACCTGCTGCAATTGCTTCTACCATATCTCCAGACATACCCATGCTTAAAGTATCCCAGTCTTCAGGATGTGCATGTTCTTTTTTAACGATGTCAAAAAGCTGCTTCGCATTTGCAAAAGCTTGGCTATTGTGAGGTGCGGGAATCACCATCAAACCGCGCAATTTTAAATGTGGAAGCTGGCTAATCTTTTGAACCAGTTCCGCCACTTCACTCGGCCGACAGCCGTCTTTGGTGTCTTGTGCATCAATATTCACTTGTAAACAAATATTCAGCGGCGCTTGAGCGGCTTCACGCTGACTGGATAATCGCTCGGCAATGATTAAACGATCCACCCCATGAACCCATGCAAAATTTGCAGCCAGATGTTTGGTTTTATTGCGCTGTACATGGCCAATGAAATGCCACTCGATATCTAAATCATTTAAAGTTCCAATTTTCTCCAGCGCTTCTTGTAAGTAATTTTCTCCAAAGGCACGCTGCCCAGCTTGGTACATTTCACGTAGCGACTCACTTGGATGAGTCTTCGAAACAGCCAGTAACTGTACGGTTTCCGGCTCACGCTGTGCTTGTTTACATGCATCCTGAATTTGCTGTAAAACTTTATTTCGTGACGCTTGAAGACTATTCATTGACCAGATTCTCATTTTCATTCATATTTTTCGCTTTCCCCTTAAACTAACTGTTGGTTAAGCTCCAGGAAAGCCTTATTATTCTAACAAAATAAATAACATTTAAATGATCTCGGGGAAATTATGGACATCACTGAACTTTTAGCCTTTTCTGCTAAAAATGGGGCATCAGACTTACATTTATCAGCGGGTATGCCACCACTCATCCGCGTCGATGGCGAAGTTCGTCGTATCAACTTACCCGCTTTAGAACATAAAGAAGTACACAAACTTGTGTATGACATCATGAACGATAAACAGCGTCGTGATTTTGAAGAAAAGTTAGAGACAGACTTTTCTTTTGAAGTGCCGGGTGTGGCGCGTTTCCGTGTCAATGCATTCAACCAGAACCGCGGTGCGGGTGCAGTCTTCCGTACCATTCCATCAAAAGTACTGACCATTGAAGACTTGGGCATGGGTCAAATCTTCAAAGATATTTGTAATTTCCCACGCGGGATTGTACTGGTCACAGGTCCAACCGGTTCGGGTAAATCAACCACCCTTGCTGCGATGATCGACTATATTAATGATAACCGTTATGACCATATTTTAACGGTCGAAGACCCGATCGAATTTGTACACGAATCGAAAAAATGTTTGATTAACCAACGTGAAGTACATCGTGACACGCATGGCTTTAACGAAGCACTACGTTCTGCCCTGCGTGAAGATCCTGACATTATTCTGGTCGGTGAGATGCGTGACCTTGAAACCATCCGTTTGGCATTGACTGCTGCCGAAACGGGTCACTTGGTTTTCGGTACCCTACATACCACTTCTGCTGCCAAAACCATTGACCGTGTCATTGACGTATTCCCGGCAGAAGAAAAAGACATGGTTCGTGCCATGTTGTCGGAATCCTTACAAGCCGTGATTTCTCAAACATTATTGAAGAAAAATGGCGGTGGTCGTGTGGCGGCACATGAAATCATGATCGGTATTCCTGCCATCCGTAACCTGATTCGTGAAAACAAAGTAGCGCAAATGTATTCAGCCATTCAAACTGGTGCCAACTACGGTATGACCACGCTTGATCAAAGCCTAAAAACGCTGGTCTCTAAAGGCGTTATTAGCCCGCAAACTGCCCGTACTATGGCGAAACAACCAGAATCATTCTTATAAGCTTAAACGGATTTGGGGCTAAGTTATGGATTTTAACGACTTACTGAATTTAATGATTCAACAGCAGGCATCCGACTTATTTATTACTGCCGATGTTGAACCATCGATGAAAATTAATGGTCAGATTGTTCCAATTGCGAAAACCAAACTGACCGGGGAAATTGTCGAGCAGCTTTTAAACTCGATTATGAGTGAGAAACAGCGTAAAGAATTTGCTGAAACCCGTGAATGCAACTTTGCTATCAGCAACCGTGACAAGACTGCCCGTTTCCGTGTCAGCGCATTTCAACAGCGTGATGAACCGGGCATGGTATTGCGTCGGATCGAAACCGTTATTCCGACTATGGAACAGCTGAAGTTACCGCCTATTTTAAAAGAATTGGCCATGACCAAGCGCGGTATCATCATGTTCGTGGGTGCGACTGGTACAGGTAAATCGACCTCTTTGGCTTCCATTATTGGCTATCGTAACCAGAACTCCAAAGGGCATATCATTACCATTGAAGACCCGATTGAATTTATTCATGAACACGCGGGCTGTATTATTACCCAACGTGAAGTCGGTATTGATACTGACTCTTTCGAAATTGCTTTAAAAAATACCTTGCGTCAGGCACCCGACGTTATTTTGATTGGTGAGATCCGTTCGCGTGAAACCATGGACTATGCCATTGCCTTTGCCGAAACCGGTCACTTGGTATTTGCCACACTACACGCTAACAACGCCAACCAGGCCATTGACAGGATTATTCACTTCTTTGATGCTGACCGTCATAATCAATTATTTATGGATTTGTCACTCAACTTAAGAGCCGTGATTGCGCAACAGCTTATTCCATCTGTTGATGGGCAGTCTCGTCGTGCAGCGATTGAAATTTTAATCAACTCGCCTTTAATTGCAGACATGATCCGTAAAGGTGATGTACATGAAATTAAAGAATTGATGAAGCGTTCACGTGAACTGGGTATGCAAACTTTTGACCAGGCCCTGTTTGACTTGTATAAAGCCAAACAGATTACCTATAAAGATGCATTAAAACATGCTGACTCACCGAACGATCTACGTTTGCAAATCAAGCTATCCGAAGAAGGTGGGGATCGCTTATTGCATGCAAGCTCGAACATTACCTTCGATGGTCAGGCTTAAAAGCAAAAAACAGGCTTCATAGTAAGCCTGTTTTTTTTAACTGATTTCTTAAGTCAGTATTATTTTTTACGTAAGGCGTCCTGACATTCTGGTGCATCACAGTAACCATATAGATTCAAAGAGTGACCTGTCAAAGTGAAACCATAGTTTTCAGCCACTTCATGTTGCTGATGTTCAATTACGTCATTAATGAATTCAACGACTTTGTTACAATTTAGGCAAACAATATGATCATGGTGATCTTCTTGCATAATTTCAAAAACGGAATGATTGTTTTCAAAATGATGGCGCTGAATAATACCCGCAGCTTCAAACTGTGTTAACACGCGGTACACAGTTGCTAAACCGACATCTTCACCCTGTTCGAGTAAAGTTTTATAAATGTCTTCTGCGCTTAAATGATGTTGTCTTGAATTTTCTAATAATTCCAATATTTTTATTCGTGGAAGCGTAACTTTAAGTCCAGCTTTGCGTAAATCTTGATTTGAAATAGGCATGTAAAAAGGTCTCTCAACAAATTTAAAGTTGGAATATGCAACAAAGTTTAGATGCAGTATGATCTATCGGTGGATCAAATGCATCATAATTAATTTGGGATAGTGTAGCAAAATGCAAAAAATCATGTTGACGTTGTTCGTCACTTCACTGCTCGCAGGCTGTTCGACCTTGGGCGTGTATAAAGTTGATATTCCGCAAGGGACACCATTAACTCAAGCACAAGCTTCAAAAATTCAGGTCGGTATGAGCCACCAACAAGTTCGCTTCTTGCTCGGTAGCCCTACAGTTTCAGATCCAATGAATCCTTTACGTTGGGACTACATCTACGACTACACACCAGGAACATATGCTAAAAAAGCCAACATTCCTGCAGCTCACGGTCAACATTTAAGAATCTATTTTGATCCAACAGGAACAGTACAAAAGATTGAAGGCTTGGAAACCATTCCAGAATCTCAACCCGGCTTACCAGGATCAAAAGAAGCGATTCTAACTGCGCCCCCACTATAGCCACTTTAAAATAAAAATAAACCCCTCAATGAGGGGTTTTCTTATCACTTCAATTGTTTAAAGCGATTTCCACGACAATAAAGTCCAACCGGATTTTCTGCAGCACGTTTTCGACGAATATCTTTCGGATTAACCGTTAATGCACGATAAATCTCGACACGATCACCGACTTCTAAAATTTGATTTGGATCTTGCAATCGCATCCCAAAAATCCCCAATGAAAGTGGTTCGGGTAACTGAATTTGTATCCGTATACCACTTTGCTCAATCGCATCTAGAGCGGTCATCCCTTGTCGAAAAGGCACAGCAAGATGAAACTGTTGATTCTGGGCTGCATATGCCACCCAAACCTGTTGTATCTTACTCATTAGACCCATTGTCCAATAATCGCCACTATTGCCAAGATAATCGATACAGGCAGCACCACACGTACTGCAATACGCCACAGGTTATAAAATAGCTCATTGCTAAAATTCATCGATTTACGTAAATGGCTAATTTTCATGACCCAACCAGCGAAAATGGCATAGATCAAGCAAATGATGAGACCCCAAAGCATAAGTAGCGTATTAAAAATTGGACTGATTGTAGGAATTGCCCAAACAAATACAGCAACTAAAATCACGAGCCATTGAATCGCGATATTCAATTGACGTTGTAATAATTGTTCACGTGCCATATTGAGCAAAAGTGCTGCCATACTGACTACAGCAACCACGAAGGCAAAACTTGGAATTTCAGTATTGGCAGCAAAGAAGCCAAAGGCAATCACTGCAAATAATTGTGCAATCCAAATAGGTAATGCAGTTTTGGTTGCAACATCTCGTTGCTTAATCATAGGCAAACTACTTTGCCAGTACAAACCCATACCCAAACCACTGGCAACAAGTGCCAATACGGTTGCACTGCCCCACTCACTAAATTCAACGGGTGTCACTTGCCAAGCAGGCAAAGCCGTTCCCATCACGTTCGCTAGAATTAAGGAAGCTAAAACTCCAACAACATTTAAGATGACAATAATTTTTCGCGGTGCAAATGAAAGTGTAATTGCAACAATCGCCAAGCCAACGAATAACAGATTCGGAGCAACCCCATTGAAGGCAAAATGCCCCAATAGCTGGCTGGCATTAGACAGCATGCCACCTGCCAAGAAAGGAATAAAGACCACGGCCAACCAACCGACGATACGCCATTTCTGCGAGGCATCTGCATCACGCGTTAAACTGGACAATGCATTTAAGGCAGTGGTTTTTGAACGCTTCGCCAAAGCAATTTCTAAATAACAGATCGGTAATGCCAAAATAAGCATGGTACCTAACCATAACAACCAGAAATCAAGTTGACGTTCAACTTGGATCCCGACAATCGGTGCCAATGTGGCAATGATGATAAAAGATAAACAAAATGCCATCAGCGGCGATAGCCATCGTGACATAGCATTGTCCTGCATGATGCGTTCCTAAAAAAAGTCTTTCGCTATTTTGCCTTTGTCATGCGGGAAAATCAAAAAGAAAAAGCAAACCATCATTATTGATGATTTGCAGCGCAAGTTTATTGTGACTTGTAATTGTTATTATCTCGTTTATCTTTTTTATGAAAAGAAACGAGCAAACCAGTTTTTGCCTTTTTTCTGTTCTTTTTCTTTAATGATACCCATCATATTTTCTTTTACGGCACCGACATAATCGGCATCATCGTGCTGAATATGATTAATCAGCCATTTTGAAAGCACTTCATGTAACTCACCTTCAATCGCTTGTCCCATTTCAAAACGGTCACGGTAAGATTCAATCTTTTTAATAAATAAATCATGGACACGTTTATGCGGTACACGATATTTATAACCGGCTTCTTCTTGCAAAGATTCTTCAAAAGTAAAATGCGACTGCGTATAATCAATAATATTTTCAAGAATCTGTTTAATACGAACACGATCCATATTACTTGAAATATCATCAATTTCATTAATATAATCCAGAATTCTTTTGTGTTGATCGTCAATCACATCGATACCAGTATTATATTCTGGAACCCATTTCATTTTCATTACGACCGCCTATAAATATATACAATTCATCACGTAAATTTATAATATATTGATTTTAAACAAATAAAAATAAACTAAAACGGTTGGTTTTAATAAAAAAACTTAGATTATTACTTAAGCACATGATATCTATTGTTTTTAAAGTTAATCCCAATCAAAAGGATAAAGTATTTTTTAACCAATTCTCTTTAATTAATCCTGTTTTAAGTGATATTTTACCAAGGGGAAAATCTATAAGAACAAAAGATTAAATATTATTTTAATAAAAAATCTTTTTATAGCACATAAAGATTTAAAAAAATGATATTTAAAACTCATCAAACCAAGTAGAAAATACTATTATATTTATTGAAAACCAAATTTATAAATCAATAAAAAAATCTATACAGCTAGTTAAATCAACATCTCTATAGATTTAGAAATATTTAGCCATCACTTAATATTGATCGGCTCTGGTTATTCGTTTTAATTCTGGATTTAAGCGTTCACGCTCTAAACGCTCGACATGAGTCTGCTGTTCTCGAACAGGTCGACCATCCTGAAATAAGATCATCTCTCCCGGCACAAAAGCATTCCAGGTTTCATTTTGCGTTAAAGGTTCGGTGGTAATGACTGCGACGCGATCTTCCGGAGTAGTCACCTGACTAAAATCGACTTCTACATCAAGATCAATCAATTGAGCCGGTTTGAATGGATATTCCCGTACTAACCAATGCAATTTGGTGATGGCATAGGTAAATAGAGCCTGACCATTCGACAAGCAAAAATTGAATGTTCCATGTTCTGCTATTTTTGGAGAGACTTCCGCTAACAAATCAAAAATTTGATCAAGTTTCGGTTCATGATAACCAAATTTATGCACCAACTGATCGAGTAAAAAACAAAATGCGCGTTCACTGTCGGTATTTCCCACTGGGGTAAAACGACCGGATAAAATGGGATTATAATCATGCAAATCGCCATTATGGGCAAAAATCCATTGCCGTCCCCACAGTTCACGACTAAAGGGATGCGAGTTTTCTAAATTAATTTTACCTTGCGTCGCTTTGCGAATATGGGCAATCACATTGCGTGACTTGATTGGATAATTACGCACCAGTTCTGCAATCGGAGACTCAACTGCCGATTGGTTATCGACAAAAAGGCGACAAGCTTTATCTTCAAAAAAAGCAATGCCAAAACCGTCACAATGGTCAGAGGTAATGCCTGCGCGTTGAGAAAAACCACGAAATGAGAAAGTCACATCCGTTGGCGTAGCACAATTCATTCCGAGCAACTGACACATAGTCTTGATCAAACAGCAAATACAGGAATTTTCTATTTTGCATGACTGGGCTGGGGCTTGCAAATCTCAATTTACAATACCCATCACTATTTTATGCATTAGTTCAGGAATAACACTCAAATAATTAATTCCATTCAAAATTCTATATAAGTTAGTCTAAACAAAGCAATAAAAAAGCCTCACAAGGAGGCTTTTTAAAGTGATTCATTTAGTGCTTGGCACGGTTGGTAATTAAGGTCCCTACCCCATGATCAGTGAAGATTTCCAATAAGGTTGCATGTGGAACACGACCATCCACGATATGCGCGCTGACTACGCCCCCTTTCACTGCATCCAGTGCACAACCGACTTTAGGAATCATACCACCGTAAATCACACCGGTTTCAATCAAACGATCGACTTCCTGAGTGGTTAGACCTGTGAGCAAGTTTTTATTTTCGTCAAGAACACCAGTAATGTTGGTCAGAAGAATGAGCTTTTCTGCACCCAAGGCTTCAGCCACTTTACCCGCGACTAAATCGGCATTGATGTTGTAAGTATTACCTTCATCATCTACACCCAGTGGTGCAATCACAGGAATGAAATCGCTGTTCGTGAACATTTCAAGCACGTCAGTTTTCACACCAACGACTTCACCGACCAAGCCAAGATCAATCTGTTTTACTGTGCCGTCTTCCGCCGTTTTCTCCATCAACAGCTTTTGAGCGCGAAGTAAATTACCGTCTTTACCGGTTAACCCAATAGCACGACCGCCATGTTGATTAATCAGGTTGACGATAGATTTGTTCACACTGCCGCCCAAGACCATTTCAACCACTTCCATAGTTGCAGGATCAGTTACACGCATGCCATCAATACGGTCAGATTCACGACCGAGTTGTTTCAAGAATGAATCGACTTGCGGACCACCGCCATGTACCACGATTGGATTTAAACCGACGGTTTTCAACAATACAATGTCACGTGCAAACGAGCTTTCCAGCTCCGGGTCGGTCATTGCGTTGCCACCATATTTCACTACTAGCGTCTTACCCGCAAAACGTTGAATATACGGCAAAGCTTCAGTCAAAATTTGTGCTTTGTCGATGCCAGTATGCTGATGTGGCATTCGCCTCTCCTTATTGAGCATCTAAAATGTCTTGTGCGATTTTAGGATATCGGTCACTTAACATGGAAACAAATGTGTGTCGAATCGCGTTTAATCTTACAGGATTGTCCGCATCAAAGCGTACTGTAAAATATTCACCGGTATTCGATGCTCGAATAATGCCAAATCCATCTTCAAAATCAAGTCGCACACCATCAATTTTACTTAATTGTGCGCCCAACTCCTGACTTTTAACCTCAACATCATGTAATACCGCTGTAGGTTCTTCACTATGGGTACTAATGTAAAGGTCTTCAGTGCAACTGCGCTCAGGATAAACCCGCAATGCTTTTGATAGGGTTAAATCCGGTCGTTGGCTTAAATATTCCAGCACACGTAAGGCTGCATATAAACCATCATCATAGCCAAAACCACGCCCGTCATTAAAAACATAATGACCTGCGTATTCTCCACCAAAAACTGCTTTTCCTTTAGATTGCGACATATAAGTACGCAAGAAGGAACTGCCTGTACGAATCATTTTCGCCTGTCCACCTAATTGATGAACGGTATTCCTGACCATGGTCGAACATTTCACATCATAAACAACTTCATGACCGGGATGCGTTTTCAAACACATTTCAGAAAATAAAGCCAATAATCGATCTGCTGAAATAATAGCACCATGTTCATCAATTAATACCAGGCGATCACCATCACCATCCAACGCAATTCCGATATCTGTTTGCTGCTCAAGCACAGTTTTTCGTAATTCAACAAGATGTTTTTCTTGTGAAGGGTCTGGTGCATGATCGGGAAAATCACCATTCGCTTCACATCGGATGGTTGTGATTTCACAACCTAATTTTTTTAACACCAATGCCGCACAGCGCCCTGCCGAACCATTTAAACCATCGAGTACCACTTTAAAAGGACGCTTTAACTGGATATCTTGTAATAATGCTTGCTGATATTCGAGACAATATTCAATAACGACTTCATGCTGAACAGGTTTGGTCACTAATTTTTGTAATGGATCAAAAACGCTACTAGCACTTATACCGACTTGTTGAATCATTGCTGGACAGGGTGGTTCATTTTGAATGATCCACTTAATTCCATTATCTGTTTTAGGATTATGACTGGCGGTCAGCATGATTCCATTGCCACCGAATTGGCGTGCAATAAAATATAATAATGGCGTTGAACAACAACCAATGATAGTCGCATGCAATCCTTTTTCTTCACACACCTGTCTGATGATTTCTGCATATTCCGGACTGGTTAAACGCGCATCATAACCAATAGCAAGTCGCGTCTGCCCCACCTTAAGATATTGAGCAATCAATCCATAGGCAATCGCTTTAACAATTTCAGGTGTCAAAAGTGATATTTTTCCACGAATATCATAGGCACGAAAAATTTGTAATGGGAATTTTTTATTTTCAAAATTCATGATGACATCTGCTACTTAGGAGTAGGCCATAAAATTAGAACTTTATGGAAAATTTAATAAGGTCAGTATTCATAACCAGTGCATCACCTTAAAACAGAAGATTAGCATTATAAAAGTATTTCATATTTTTAATCAGCGGCAAAAAAATCTTACAAATAATTATATAAAAAAGATTATATTTATTCGAAAAAAATCTTTTATTTAATTTTAAGACAAATATTATTAAATATTTTCATTTAAATATCATTAATTTAAAAAAAATTAAACCGGATTTCACCTAACGATAAAAGCAATACTTCTGGTGTAAGTATTGTAAATCTTTGTTTACGAATTCTTTTATTATAAAGGGAGTTAAAGTTTCTAATACAAAGATTATATAAAATAAAGAATATAACCTGATAAAAAAACAAATATTACTGTTCATTTATCAGGTTATAAATTCTTTAAACTCAATTTATAGTTTAGCCTTTACCGGTATGACCAAAACCACCTGCCCCACGTTCAGTCGCAACAAACTCATCGACTTGTTCAAATTCAGCATGCACTACAGGAACAAGTACATATTGAGCTAAACGCTCACCTGGCTCTAAAGCAAATGCTGTTTGGCTACGGTTCCAGACCGATACCATCAATTCGCCCTGATAGTCTGAATCGATTAAACCGACAAGATTACCTAGAACAATGCCGTGTTTATGACCTAAGCCCGAACGCGGTAAAATCAAACCTGCAAATTGAGTATCTTCAATATAAATAGCTAGACCTGTTTTAACCAATACAGTCTGACCTGGTTCAATGACAGTCGCTTCTTCTACACAAGCACGTAAATCTAAACCTGCTGAACCCGAAGTCGCATAGGTTGGCAAAGGCCATTGACTGCCTAAACGTGTATCGAGTACTTTCACTTGAACTTTCATCTGTTCTTTCCTAATTGCATGGTTTAAAGAGTGGATTAACGCTTAATTAGCGCACGTAAATTTTCGAGATAATGCTGTGCTTGTAATTTTGGATCAATATTACCTGCCAATTTTTTCTTGCGACCCAGCCAGTCCAAATCATCTTGCGGCAATTCATCCAGAAAGCGACTTGGGGTCATTTGCTTCATTTGTCCGCCATTTTTACGCTGTTCGGCCAGCGTAATGGTTAAGCCTTGCCGTGCGCGAGTAATTCCCACGTACATTAAACGGCGCTCTTCCTCAACGGTTTCTGCAGCAATCGAGTTTTTATGCGGTAGTAATTCTTCTTCCAGACCAATCAGATATACATAAGGAAATTCAAGACCTTTTGAAGCATGCAAAGTCAGTAAATTAACCTTGTCGGTATCTTCTTCTTCCTTCTGCTGCTCGAGCATATCCAGCAACACCATTTTACGAATCACGCTTTCAATGTTTTTTTCATCGACATCTTCAGCGCGATTAATCAGACTTTGAATGCTGCTGTACAAGATTTCAATATTATCGAGCTTGGTTTTTTCTTGCGCGGGTGTTGCTGCCTGCTCTTTAATGTAATCGATATAGCCGGCTTCAAGCATCATCTGACGAATAATCGGCACTGGCTCGTCATCTTCAAGCAAGTTACGGGTGAAGCTACCAATAAAATCGGCAAATTCTGCCAGTTGTGTGGTGGCTTTTTTCGGAATCACCATGGTCAAGCGCTGATCACCCGCTGCTGTTAATAATGACAGATGATTTTCCTGCGCGAATAATCCCAACTTCTCCAAAGTCACCGGACCAATCGCACGTTTAGGCGTATTAATAATGCGCAAAAAAGCACTGTCATCTTCTGGATTAATGATGATACGTAAATAACTCATTATGTCTTTGATTTCAGCACGACCAAAGAATGACTGACCACCAGACAATTTATACGGAATTTGCATTTGACGTAGTTGTGTTTCTAAAACACGAGCCTGGAAATTACCCCGATATAAAATCGCATAATCTTTCCAGCTTTTGCCATTCATCAGCTTATGGGTGATGATATCTTTAACCACGCGTTCAGCTTCATCATCATCATTACGGCAAGTAATGACACGAATCACTTCACCATGACCTTTATCTGACCAGAGCTTTTTTTCAAAAATATGTGGATTGTTACCAATGACTGTATTGGCAGCTTTTAAAATACGACTGGTCGAACGATAATTTTGCTCGAGTTTGATCACTTTTAAATTAGGAAAATCTTCCTTCAACAACGCCATATTTTCAGGCTTTGCACCACGCCATGCATAGATCGACTGATCATCATCCCCTACCGCGGTGAATTGACCCATCACCCCAACCAGCAGTTTGACCAGAATATACTGCGCAGTATTGGTATCTTGATATTCGTCGACCAACAGGTAACGAACACGGTTTTGCCACTTATCCCGGACTTCGGCATTTTCTTGTAATAAACGGGTCGGCATTACAATCAAGTCATCGAAATCGACCGCATTATAGGCACGCAAGTTGCGCTCATACAGTTGGTACAAATGTGCAAATTGCACGTCTTCTGCTGTTTCGCATGTGGTATGCGCTTGTTCGGGTGGAATCAGATCATTTTTCCAGTCCGAAATCATTCTCATGGCTTTGGCAATCAGTTCTTTACTTTCGGCACCGGACAAATTATCACGATGCATTAAGTCCATTAGAATGCGCTTGCAATCATCAGCATCTAAAATTGAAAAATTATTTTTTAAGGGTGTATGTTTCAGTTCTAGACGCAGTAAATTCAAACCGAAGGTATGGAAAGTTGAAACTGAAAGACCTTTGGCCTCTTCACGAGACAATAATTTTCCGACACGCTCTTTCATTTCACGTGCAGCTTTATTGGTAAAGGTCATTGCAGTAATACGATATGCAGGAATACCGCAGTTCTGAACCAAATGGGCAACTTTTCGTGTGATTACGGATGTTTTACCTGACCCAGCCCCTGCAAGTACTAACAAGGGTCCTTGAGTGTATTTCATGGCTTCAAGTTGCTTGTCATTGAGTTGACTTGCCGACGACATAGGATTTCCTCGTTTTGATTCGAGCTAGATTATAGTCGGGTCAGATAAACTTTCATAACCTAAAATACAGGTTTGACATTTATAAAAAAACCACCCGAAGGTGGTTTTTATACATTCAGTAAAACTTATTGAACTGCGTAAATACTAATTTCTACACGACGGTTTTGTTCTTTACCTGCTGCAGTTGAATTGCTTGCGATCGGGTTCGCTGAACCTTGACCTTGTGCATTAATGCGTGAAGTAGAAACACCTTTAGATGCAAGATAGCTAGCTACTGATTGTGCACGTGCTTGAGACAGTGGAATATTGATTGAGTCATTACCTGAACTATCGGTATAACCGGTTACCAAAATACCGCTCTTGTTATCTTCAGTTAAAGTTTGCGCAACTTTGTTCAAAGTAGCATAGAAGTTCGGCTTAATATTTGATTTGTTGGTATCGAAAGTAATGCTACCAGGCATTACTAAACCGACAGAACCATCTGGATTACGGTTTACGTCTACACCCGTACCAGCCATCTGTTGACGAAGTTTTTTCTCTTTGTTGTCCAGATAAACACCCGCAGCACCGCCCACTACAGCACCAATTGCTGCTGCACGATTGTTTTGTGCACTGGTATTAGCATTGCCTTTGGAAATACCATAACCTGCTGCAGCGCCAATTAAGCCACCTAAAGCAGTTTTGTCATATTCTACGCCACCTAAGTTATTACCTGTTGTCGAACAACCTGATAATACCATTGCCCCTACTACTGCTGAAATTGCTAGTGCACGCATTGCATGCCTCCTTCTTGTGTTTTATCGTATAGTGGAATGATGAATTAAAAAAAATGGGCATACCATTGATTTTTTGTAAATAATATAAGCCTCAGTTACATTTTGTAATAATCTATGCGGGTGATCAAGATCCCTTGGTCACAATTTCTACATAGTTATATGAATAGGCTTTTTAATTTTAAATTCTACAATTATATTAAATGGTGAAAAAAAATTAGGCGACTTCATCTTTAGGACCGTTCTTCTATGTCATCGCAAATCAAGAAGCAATCTATATTAAAAAAATTATCTCGTGGATTAACTGTAGGCTCAGTGATTACCGGAAGTACGTTTTTTCATGGCCCTCCAGTGCTTGCATTGGGCTTGACTAAACTGGTCAAAAAATCACGTAAAGTAGACGAAACTAATATTCAGATTACCAACAGTTGGCTCGGTGTCAATAATTGGCTGATCGATCATGTCTTACCTCATTTAAAATGGGATATTAGTATTGATGACGATTTAGATCTGAGCATGCAGGGTCGTTACCTGATGACCTGTAACCATCAAAGCTGGGTCGACACTACGGTGAATCAATATTTTGGTTTAACCCGTATGCCCCTGACCCGTTTCTTTACCAAGTGGGAACTGATCTTTATTCCGTTCGTTGGACAAGCCTTTAAAATCTTGGGTTTTCCAATGATGAAACGTCATAGCAAGGAACAAATTGCTAAAAATCCAGAGCTCAAAACACGTGATATAGAAGAATCACGCAAGGCCTGTGAACAATTATTGAGTCAACCTTTTACCTTGCTGAACTATTTAGAAGGTACGCGTTTTACCCCAGAGAAACATGACGCACAGCAATCTCCCTATAAGCACCTCCTCAAACCTAAAGCGGGTGGCTTAGCTTTGGCCCTAAATATTTTAGGTGACAAAATTGATGCCCTGGTAGATATGACCATTGTTTATCCTGATGGCGCACCAGGCTATGGCGATTTTTGGTTGGGTGATGTTAATCGTATTGCAGTCAATTTGCGTAAAATTGAGATTCCAGATTGGGCTTTAAGTGGCAATTACGAAGAGGATGCTGAATATCGTGAACACTTTCAGCAATGGGTCGATGAATTATGGACTGAGAAAGATCAACTAATTGAACGCATGAAACAAGACTTGGCTGCAAAAGCATAAATAACATTTAAGGAAGAAAATGAAGCAAGATGACAAAATAGCCAAGCCAACCTTTCATTTCGTGAAAAAAGATTCTTGGGGCTGGAAAGTTGCACTGTGCTATGACATTTTTATGATGCTTTTGATCATCATCAACTTGTTTTGCTTAAGTGCCAATGCCATTCTCATGAGTGATTTTGGTGGTTGGTTATTTAACTTTATCCATCTTCCTGAACTATTGCAGTTTTATAGGACAGAATTACGTCCTTGGGTAATTATTACCGAAAGTTGGTTTACCAGTTTTCTTGTGATTGAACTGCTGATCCGTTGGGGAATTGCCATCATCGGGCAACATCATAAACGCTGGTTTTTCTTTCCTTTTATTCATTGGTATGAAATTCTGTCGATTATTCCACAACTGCGTTTTTTGCGTTTATTACGTGCCGGTTCAATCGCCTACAACCTGCATGAACATGGCTATAAAGTGATTCCTGATAGTTGGTATAAGCGTGCCAAATTTTATTACCATCTGGTGCTCGAGGAACTCACTAGCCGTATTGTAATTACTGTTTTAGATAGTATAAAACATGAACTTTCCACCAGTACCACGCATAAAAAACTGATTGAAGATTTGGTCGCCCATCACCGTGAAATGTTCGCCACTGCCCTTGCCGATATTTTACAAGAATCTTTGGGCAAAGAGTTGCAAGCGCAAAGAGTAACCATTGCAAAAAATGTCGGAAGTATTGTGAATCAGGCGATTGAAGATACGCCTGAATTAACACAATTATTACGTCTAATTCCGATTGTGGGTGGACGTATAGAACAGCAGATTCAAAGTATTGGGCAACGTTTGGGTGAAAATATTACCCAAGGGCTGATTGAGCCTTTCGCTCAAAGTAATAAAAACAAAGAAAATCTGACTTATTTAGAAATTTCGAATAGAATCAGTCAAATACAGTTTGAAAATAATATCCATGTTGAAAAACTGGTTGAGTCTGCCGTTTTTGAGAGCTTAGAAGCGATTCGTCAACAGGTTAAAGTAAAGCAATGGCAACAAATGCTGGAACAACATGATCAAGTTAAAGAATGATCATCAGATAAAAATATTTAAAACGTTGCTAGAGAAATCATTCAATTTGTTCTAGGATTTGCTCTATTTACAACATCACTTCGACATAAAATGAATGAGTCAGAAGTATTAAGGAATAATTATGGCTGATATACGGATAAAGGGCAGAATGGTCAATGCGATTCGCATTAACTTAGATACCAATGATCATGATGCAATCCGCCAGCAACTCGCGCCAATGCTACAAAAAGCATTTCCACCGGGTACATTAGTTGTGATCGAAAGTTCAGTTGACCAAGAACTTATTGCCTTAATTCAATTATTGATCAGCCTAGAAGTACAACCTATGGCTGTAACTGAAGGTTTACTTGCTGATCAAGCGCGCGCAATTCAATTTCCTGTTCTGCCTTCAGACACTAAACCGTTGCAACGTATTAAACCGACTAAAGAACAGGTCGTTGAAGTAGAAGCCGACACTACCAGTAATAATGAAGCGGAAAATTCAGAGAAATCAGAGGAAAAACCTGCCCGTGTGGTGAGTCATGTGACCTCTTATCACGATGAAATTCTGCGCACCGGTCAATGCTTGGTACAAGATCATGGCGATATTATTCTTAATGCAGGCATTAATAGCGGGTCTGAAGTCATTGCTTCAGGAAATATACATATTTATGGTAGCGCGCGTGGTAGAGTCATCGCCGGCGTAGGCGGGAACGGTGCAGCACGTATTTTCTGTCATTCCCTAGAAGCAGAACTGGTATCGATTGCAGGTACATATTGTGTAGCAGATGACATTCCACAGCATGTCCTCAAAAAAGCTGTGCATATTTGCTTGAATGATCAACAAGAACTTATGTTTGAAGTTCTCGAGTTTTAATGTATAAATAAACACCAAAAGCCCCATATCTAAAAGGGGATTTGAACCATAACAGGAGTGGATTCGGTGGCGAAAATTGTTGTCGTAACATCAGGCAAAGGTGGTGTAGGTAAAACTACGACTAGTGCATCTTTTGCAACAGGTTTAGCCCTTCGCGGTCACAAAACTGTTGTGATCGATTTTGACGTGGGGTTACGTAACCTAGATTTAATCATGGGTTGTGAACGCCGTGTTGTTTATGATTTTGTGAATGTTTTAAATAACGAAGCTCGTCTTCAACAAGCGCTTATTCGCGATAAAGATATTGAGAACTTATATATCCTTCCTGCATCACAAACCCGTGATAAAGATGCCTTGACAGATGAGGGTGTCGCACGTGTAATGGATGAACTTTCGCAAGAATTTGATTACATTATTTGTGACTCACCTGCGGGAATCGAGCGCGGTGCAATCATGGCGATGTACCATGCCGATGAAGCGATCATTGTGACTAATCCTGAGATTTCTTCAGTACGTGACTCTGACCGCATTATTGGAATGCTCGACAGCAAAACCAAAAAAGTAGAACAAAACGAAGGTCGTATCCGTAAACATTTGTGTATTACACGATTCAATCCAGAACGTGCTGATAAACAAGAAATGTTAACGATTGACGATATTTCTAAAGATATTTTACGCGTACCAACACTGGGTGTCATTCCTGAGTGTCCAAGCGTATTACAAGCATCAAATGAAGGTAAACCAGTGATTCTGTTTACTGAAGATGCAGCAGGTCAGGCTTATGATGACCTTGTAGCACGCTTTTTGGGTGAAGAACGTCCTTACCGTCACATTTCGGTAAAACCTAAAGGTTGGTTAGCACGATTATTTGGAGCGTAAGAAATGGCAGGATTCTGGAGTAAATTATTCAGCAACGATGATAAACCTTCAAGCGCACAAACTGCTAAAGATCGCTTAAAAGTAATTGTTGCCTCTGAGCAAGGTTTAGGTAAACGCTTAAGCCAAGACAAAATTGACCAAATGAAGAAAGAAATCATGCAGGTGGTCAATCGTTACGTTCGTGGTGTAGATGAGCAGCATATTCAAATGTCTGTTCGTTCTGAAGCAAACATCGAAATGTTAGAAATGAATATCAATTTGCCTGAAGAGCGATAATCTGAATTCTGATTAGTCAAGCAAATTGAATCAAGGCAAAATATGAGGCTGGATCAGTAAAGTACTACTTTGCCCAGCCGCAAGATGAGAAGCTGTGCTTCGAATGGACTGGATCAGCAAACTTAAAGCAATGCTTTAAGGACTTGCCCAGCCGCAAGATGAGAAGCTGTGCTTCACAGTTGGCCCGGTCAAGCAAAACTACTTTCTCTTGTCCTTCATATTTTGCTTTTTTATTTTATTCAATTTACCAAGGAGAGATTGCGATGGCATTATCTCAGCCAGCAACGTTCAATGAAGAATGGTCAGACGAGCGTGTATTTGCCTATTTAACACAGCTTCCTCCTGCAGGAGTGAATGCCGATTTTCACGTACTTTATCACGCATTCAAACATATGCGTCCAAATGACTATGAACGCTTATTGACGCAATTCGTTGCCGATGGTCATGATGTCAATGCAACCAATCCTGAAGGCCAACGCATTCATGATGTGATTGCTGAATACCCTCGTCAAAGCGAAGGCTTCTTAGAAGTTTTGGCTAAGTTTGCCTAATTTATAAAAGTACCGCTAAAAAACAAAAAAGTCTGTTTGTTTAAATAATACCGACAGGCTTTTTATGAGAAGCCAAGACAATCACATTAAGTTAGCAATATCATTAGTACAGGAAACGTGACTGCAAAACATAGTGTTTGTAGACTAATAATACCTGCCATCAGTTGACTGTCCCCCTGAAAATAACGGGTTAAAATATAAGAAGCAGAGGCAGTAGGCAAAGCAAAAAAGACCACCAATATAGTGGTTTCAAAATGATTTAAATTTAATACAGAACAAATCAAATAAGCTAAACATGGCATTAGCAATAAACGTCCCAAAGTATTCAACAAGAGTCTTGAATAATCATGTTTCAATTCTGCAAACTGTAAGGCAGCGCCTACAGAAATTAATCCCAATGGCAAACTCATACTGGCTAAAATCTTAAACAATTGTTCCACACCAGAAAATAATGACAATTGCAGCAGATTAAAAACAATTCCAACCACACAGCCCAGGATCAAGGGGTTTTTTATCAAAGAAAGTAGAATTTGTGTTGGCTTTAGACCCTGCCCTTGGGAAAAAGCCAGCACTGAAATCACATTGACCAAAGGGATTGTCAGTGCAATCATCATGGCAAAAATTTGCATGCCCTGAGCGCCGAACAGTAATAAGATAATGGATAAACCCATATAGGTATTAAAACGAATGTGACTTTGCACATACACGCCAAAACGCGCGATAGGAATATGAAATAACGCTTTCGCTATCCACAGCATTAAAGTACTCATAATGATGACAATAAATAGAGCTAATAGCACCTGAGCAAAGGTTGCAAGTTCCAGTTTTATATAAGCCAGATTATTAAAAAGTAATACCGGAAATAAAATCAAGTAATTCAGTTTTTCAGCGCCACGCCAAAATTCATCCGTTAAAAACTGTATCCTTTTAAAGATATAACCCATGGCAATTAAAATAATTAATGGAAACAAAGCCATTACCATATTCATTCTCTATTTTTCATCCCTAAATTTCATTTTCCTTACCTGACGTGAATAATCTTTATCGCCTTCATGATTATGCATGTAACTTTAAAATAAGTATTTTTAATGTCCAGAAAAAGGCCTGCATAAGCAGGCCTTGAACTCAGTATAGAAATTTAGACTAAAATTTCACGTTTACCGTTGGCACCCATACTACTAACAATTCCATTTTCTTCCATCTGATCAATAATACGTGCAGCACGATTATAACCAAGGCTAAACTTACGCTGTAACGACGAGGTTGAAGCCTTGCGTGTTTCCAGAACAAAAGACACACATTGGTCATATAAAGCATCTCGATCCGAACCACCATCACCATCTTCAAGACCACGTGAAGTTGGTTCTTCATCATAAGGCGTCAGAATTTCATCGACATAATTCGGAGCAGCACGTTCACGCCATGCATCACAGATATTGTTTACTTCATCATCGGAAATAAAAGCTCCATGAACACGTTCAGGCTCAATTTTACCCGGTCCAAGGAACAGCATGTCACCATGACCTAATAGGTCCTCTGCACCACCCGCATCCAAAATAGTCCGTGAGTCAATTTTACTGTTTACCCGTAAAGCCACACGGGTTGGAATATTGGCTTTAATCAACCCGGTAATCACATCCACCGATGGACGCTGAGTTGCAAGTAACAAGTGAATACCAGCTGCACGAGATTTTTGCGCCAAACGGGTAATCATCTCTTCAGCTTTTTTACCTACCTGCATAATCATGTCGGCAAATTCGTCGGCAACAATCACAATGGATGGTAACGGCGTTAAACGTGGTGCACGCTCTCCTACAACTGAGTCGCTCGCTTTCCAAGTCGGATCAATTAAGTCTTCACCATTGGCAATCGCTTCATCGACCTTGCGGTTGTAGTCACTGAGTTTACGAATCTTCAAGTAAGACATCAGCTTGTAGCGACGTTCCATTTCATTGACACACCAGTTTAATGCATTGACGGCATCTTTCATGTCAGTCACGACTGGCGTAAGTAAATGTGGAATATCGTTATAGTTGGCAAGTTCCAGCTGTTTCGGGTCAATCAAAATTAAACGTAACTGGTCAGGCGTATATTTTAACAGCATCGATAAGATCATCGAGTTCACTGCCACCGATTTACCTGAACCGGTTGTCCCTGCGACCAGCATATGCGGTGCTTTACCTAAGTCAGCAATGACCGGATTACCCGAAATATCTTTACCCATCGCCATCGAAAGAATGCTATTGGGGTCGGTAAAAGCAGGAATGGTCAGCAACTCAATCAGACGTACCATTTCACGGGCACTATTCGGTACTTCAATTCCGATATATGGTTTACCCGGAATCACTTCAACCACACGAACCGAGGCCATTGACATAGAACGTGCAAGATCGCGGGAAATATTGGTGACTTTAGACGCCTTCACCCCTGGTGCCAAATCCAGCTCAAAACGCGTTACCACAGGCCCGGGTTGTGCTTCAACCACTTTGGCTTTGACATTAAACTCTTGCAGTTTAATCTCTAAAAGTTCAGATAAACGCGCTAACTGTTCAGCAGTAAAGTTCACTTTTTTATTTGGATCAACTTTATCCAGTAAATCCAGTCCCGGTAATGGGGACAAATCTTTACGACGTGCCGCAACCTGCATCGCAAGTGACATCGGACGACCTGAGGCATCGGTTAATGGTGCATCAAAATCGAACTCATCTTCCTCGACGGGTTTACCTGCCGTTTCCTGCCACACTTCACGGAACACATCTTTATTTGATGAAATTAAAGCTTTTTCATCTTCCGAAATAATCGGTTGCTGAATCTGGGTCTTTATTTGGCTGCTTATAAAGGCTGAAGATTGCGCATAACTACTGGTACTACGTACTGGAGCAGGTTTTTCTTCAATATCATCAATCAGCAAATCATCGACCAATAGATCATCAAGTCCATCAAACTCATTATCTAAGGCTATATTCTTAGGTGTAGGATGGTTCGAAGATGAAGCTGCTAGAGTAGGTGCAATTACAATCTTTTCTTCAACACTAGAGAGCAAAGATTCACTGTCTACATGATTAAATGGGGTATGCACATCCGTCGCTGTTTTTCCATTGGGAACAGCGGCAAGTAATTCATCAAAAATTTCATCATCATCCCAGTCCAAATTCTGTTTAGACTGTGGTGTAGCGATTGATGCAGGCTGCTCATGTACAAATGTCTTAAAATGTTCATTTGGTGTATGCAGATCAGATTCTTCTGCAGCTTTTAACAAGGCATCAATATCTTGTTTATGTTTTTGATTTTCATCCGAGTTTAATGCACGCCAAACTTCACCGGTTGCCACCACACGTCGAGTATTTTCTTCTAGGCGATGTGCTTTTTCCAAGACTTGTGCGAATTCTGCTTCATCTTCAGCATCAATGAGTTGCTGTTGTGCATATTGTTCTTTTTCTACCATATCGTTAAACAAGCGTTCCGCAGCCTGATCTCGCACCAGAGATGAGGTCTCTGGAATTTCACGATGTTCTGGAGCAGGTGTTAAAGTTTCTGTAGCTATTTTTTGTTTGACACTGGCCACTGATTTTTTGATTTCAGGTGCCGTACGATCAAATGCAGACTCGCTTTCCGGAACATTTTTATAGAATAAGTCTTGTAAATAAGCAGGAGTCGCTTTAAGCGTAACCCATGTTTTATTCCACTTCACTCCAAATGCCAGGGTAAATAGCACCACCCAAAACACCACTAGAAATAAGGTCGCACCATAAATCGTTAAAATTTGAGACAGACTTTGCCCCAATTCATAACCAATAATACCGCCAGATGCATTGTCTAGCGTATCTGCCGGAACTTGCCAAAATAAATACAGTAAACTTGCTGTCGCCAGTAAAATAAAGAACTGTGCAGCATAACGGAAAGGCTTATTCAAAAAGCTATACGGCCACCAGACCTGAATTGCCTCGACAAATAGAAAGATTGGAATGAGTAAACTTGCCCACCCCAAAAAACCGAACAGTAAATCTGCAATCCAGGCACCTGCCACACCGCTGGCATTCGATACCTGCTGTGTATCACTGGAAATATGCATCCAGCCTGGATCAAAAGGCGTATAAGTCACTGTTGCAAGGAATAAATAAATTCCAAAAGAGACTAAAAATAATGTCATTATTAAGCGCTGTGCGTAAGCACTCGACACCGCAGTCATATACTGTCCTGTAACCAATTTTTCATTCATGTTTTTGTAAGAAACTAAGACAAAATAGTTTCGCAATTAAACTCGATATTATGCACCTGTTCCAAGGAAAAAGATGCAATATTATGTATAGGCTGTGGAGGCCTATACTATCAATGCAGTATCTAGCACCGCATGGTTATTGTATATAGCTCAAATCGATTTCAATGATCAATAATATCGACATCGAACGCACACAACTGTTATCGAGTTTCACGTATAATTTCACAAATTTCTAAATAAAAAAAGGATGCCGCGAATGAGCGCTCGTCACTCACGTTTGATTATTCTAGGTTCAGGCCCGGCTGGTTATAGCGCAGCTGTATATGCTGCACGTGCCAACTTAAAGCCAATGCTGATTGCCGGGTTACAATTGGGTGGTCAATTGACCACGACAACTGAAGTCGACAACTGGCCGGGTGACCCTGAAGGTTTAACAGGCCCTGCACTGATGGAACGCATGCAAGCGCATGCTGAACGCTTTGGTACAGAGATTGTCTATGACCATATCAACGAAGTTGATTTAAGCGTTCGTCCATTCCTTTTAAAAGGCGATATGGAAGAGTTCACTTGTGATGCATTAATCATTGCAACTGGCGCTACTGCACAATATTTGGGTCTTGAATCTGAAGCTGCATTCATGGGTCAAGGTGTCAGCGCATGTGCAACCTGTGACGGTTTCTTCTATAAAAACCAAAAAGTTATGGTTGTGGGTGGCGGTAATACTGCGGTTGAAGAAGCCTTATATCTTTCAAACATTGCTTCACACGTGACTTTAGTTCACCGTCGTGATTCTTTGCGTTCAGAGAAAATTCTGCAAGACCATCTGTTCGAGAAAGAGAAAGAAGGCAAAATCAGCATCATCTGGAATCATCAGGTAGATGAAGTTCTGGGTGACAGCAAGTCAGGGGTAACTGCTGTTCGTCTGCAATCGACTCAAGATGGCTCTAAGCAAGATGTAGAAGTCACCGGCTTATTTGTTGCCATTGGTCATAAGCCAAACAGCGGCATGTTTGAAGGTGAATTGAACTTACGTGATGGTTATATTCAAGTTCACAGTGGTACAGCAGGTAATGCGACTGCTACTTCTATAGCCGGTGTATTTGCTGCCGGTGATATTGCGGATAGCGTTTACCGTCAGGCGATTACCTCAGCGGGTTCAGGCTGTATGGCTGCGCTGGATGCTGAAAAATATCTTGATGCTTTAGCTGACTGATTTAAACAAATCAATTCAACTCAATAAAAACCGTCCTTCACTGGGCGGTTTTTTGTATGATAAAAATCACAACCGCTTATTGCGAGTTTTTCTTTTCGTTCAGGCTGAATCCCATGCACCCATTAGCACCCTCAGAATTTATTTTTCCCGATCCCATCGAAGCTGATCCCGATGATCAGGGGTTAATTTGCATCGGTGCCGACCTCTCCCCTGCTACGCTTTTTGAAGCTTATACTCACGGTCTGTTTCCATGGTTTAGTGAGGGTGAGCCTATTTGCTGGTGGAGCCCTGAACCACGTTGCATTATCCGTCCGCTTGATTATCATCCTAGCAAGTCCTTAATTCGCAATATGAAAAAGTTTGATTATAAAATTACAATTAATCATGCGTTTGAACACGTCATTCGTTCCTGCTCCCTACCACGCAGTTATACGGAAGATACCTGGATTTCTGAAGAGATTATTGATGGATACTGCCAATTATTTGATGCAGGCTATGGGTATAGTATTGAGGTTTGGGATGAAAGCAAAGTGGTGGGTGGTTTGTATGGCGTGACCATTGGACGTGGCTGTTTTGGTGAATCAATGTTTAGCACCCAAACCGATGTTTCTAAAATGGCTTTTTATACTTTAATGCTCATTGGTCAGGAAAATCATCTGCCTTGGATTGACTGCCAACTGGTCAATGACCACCTTTTAAGCTTGGGTGCTTGCACACTTTCTCGCCAAGCGTATCTTAATTCGTTACAAGATGTTGTTAAACAGCCCTCTATAGATTGGAAAAAATATCAAGAGGGTGTATTTTCAAGTAAAACAATAGCGCAACACGCACAATTAATTGAATGAAAATAACAGAGGGATCTTGCTATGAATTCGTATCACCCAAAGTCCCTATTGAATGATTTACAGTATTATATTACCCCACCGCATAGCTGTAGTTACTTGGAAAATAAATCAGCGCGGATGGTCTTTCTAGATCCTGCACATCGCATTGACGTGGTCAGTCTATCTGAACTTTCTCGAGTCGGTTTTCGTCGTAGTGGCGATTTTGTTTATCGTCCTGAATGTCACTTGTGCCGTCAATGCTTGTCTAGTCGAGTACCTGTTGCTGATTTTCACATGAACAGTACGCAAAAAAAAGCCTGGAAACGCAATCAAGACCTAAGCATTAAAATTACGCGTACTGCGGATGCATCTGATCTTCATTATGCCTTGTATGAACGCTATATCAATGAGCGTCATGCCGATGGCGATATGTTCCCACCCAGCCTAGATCAATTCGAAAAATTTTTAGTGCATAGCTGCACGGACAGTTTTTTTCTCGAATTCTGGAAAGATGACAAACTTATTTGCGTATCAAGTTGTGATCCTTTAGATGATGGAGTTTCTGCGGTTTATACTTTTTTCGATCCTGATGAGAGTCGACGTTCACTCGGCGTATTTGCAGTACTTAAGCAAATTGAACATGCACGAGCTTTAAATTTGCCTTATGTTTATTTAGGTTATTGGGTGCCGCATTCCAATAAAATGAATTACAAATCTCAATATGTACCTTTGGAGCTACTGATTGATGGACAATGGCGCCGATTAAACCGTTTGCTCAATCAAGAAGAAATTCAACAATTGGGAAACTCGCTCATGACGACATTGCCCTCTGGATGGAATAACCCAATTATCAAATAGTATTAGTTATTTAAAAAGCTGTGAAAAATCATCACTGCATGATTTCACCATAATAATGGCATGCTCGCGTGAGCCATCAGGATTGGGATAATAATTTCTACGTAAATCAATCTGATGAAAGCCGGCTTTTTCATACAATGCAACCGCAGTTTGATTACTTTCTCGCACTTCTAAAAAAATTTGCAGCGGATTATTTTTCAATTGGGCAATTGAAGCTTCAAGCAATTGATAACCTAATCCCTTACCCTGCTGACTCGGATGAATGGCCATCAGTAAAAGATTGGCTTCATCCAACACAGGTTGCAAGATACAAAAACCGACCACCTGTCCTTGATGCTCAATCACGGTACTAATATAAGAATCAATGGATTCTTCAAACTGTTTTGCCGTCCATGGATGGCTTTGTACCAATTGCTCAATTTGCGTGATGCGACTTACATCCGCTTTTTGCATTAAACGAATCATCTTCGTTCATCTTTTAAATACCAGAAGTTTCGCATTATAGAAACTTTGCATAAAAAATCGAGAAAAAAGGGCAATATTTATTGCCCCAATAGTTAATACTGCTTAAAAACCTAATTTAATTTTCCAAGTGTCTAGCAAACTGACAGTATCCAAATCATTCGGATGAAAACCTGGTTTAAAATAAGCCAGCATTTCCTTACCCATGCCGGCAATAATGCCTGTAGAGGGTTTATAGGCATAAGCATAAATTTCTTTTAATGATTTCAGATTTAGCTGTTTATCCTCTTTTAATAAGCGTGCAAGAAAATAGGATTGAGTGATAAAAAGAATTACCATTGCTAAGCTTAAAGAGCTGGTACGTAATATATAGGCTTTAAGACCTCGACCAAACACGCCCTCAAAGACATCGTAGGCTACCGCTTTATGTTCATTTTCTTCAATTGCATGCCACGCCCACATGGTTGCCATCGTCTGGTCCGTCATCAGCTCTTGAATATGCGGATTACGCAGCAATTCAGACGCAATAGTGGCGGTGAAATGCTCAAGTGCGGTAGTTGCAGTTAAATCAATCATTTCCTGCGTAATACCTAAAGGTTTTGCCATTTTTACGAATATTCTACGGAAAGTTTGAATCGCACTATCTGTTTTGGATTCTAAAGCAGCAATATCATGCCCATATTTTTGTGCTGAAGCATTAAAACCGACATGCTCATGGGTATGCATGGCTTCTTGACCAATAAATGCACTGATTTCTTTTTGTAAGTGCTGATTATCTTTAATAGCAGGATGGTGGCGAACAGCTCGAACACTTTCAATAAAAAATTTTTCACCTGCCGGAAATAATGCAGACAATGCCGTCATAAAATGGGTAAGACCTGGCGAGCCATTCATCCAGTATTCTGGCACATTATTAAAATCGAAATTCATTCGACGTACAGGAAAGCTTGCACCTGCACGATTGGTGATATTGACCTTTGCATTCATGACTTTTACTCCTATCTAGCAAAATAATATTGCTCAATTCACTTATGTTTGTTTTTCTTAATTCCTATATTACGTATTTAAAAATTTGCTATAAGTGCAGATAAGGTCAGGAAAATATCAGTTAAGGACATGAGGAGAAATAAAGTGCTACTTTATTTTGACGCAAGGGAAAAAATGATAAGTGAAATTATTTTTGACTTAAAAACCCAAGTAAAAAAATATTAGCCATAAAAAAGCGCCCCCAAAGGAGCGCTTTTTATACAATCAATACTGATTATAGAGTTACTTTAGCAACTACACCAGCACCCACTGTACGACCACCTTCACGGATCGCAAAACGTAGACCTGGGTCCATTGCGATTGGGTGGATCAATTCTACTGACATTTCAACGTTGTCACC
>Ga0308157_10001305_pt1 | contig 53778 bp, 59 predicted proteins | sample PhyBR1_FD_201035 | JGI IMG/M metagenome (GOLD analysis project Ga0308157, IMG submission 201035) | Phyllosphere microbial communities from UC Gill Tract Community Farm, Albany, California, United States - DLSLB.R1 | ecosystem: Host-associated > Plants > Phyllosphere > Unclassified | place: USA...
AAAGCGTGTGAATTAACATTTTTCGTATTTTCTAGTAGCTCTTTTTTCTGTTCACGATAATACCTATTCATTCATTTGATCATAGTTTTCATTGATTCAGTTAATTCATGAATCGTCATCAATCGTTTGATGTATACCTCGAACTTGTCCTTCAATTCCTTTTAAAGTTCCAGTACTTGTGTTTTTCACTCTAAATAGTCTTCTTTAAACAAAGGGTCTCATTTTAAAAGATATACCCTACTTGTATGATAGTTTTTAATTTTTAGTGTGTCAAAATACATTTTATATATAAATATAATTTAAAGAAAAAACGATATGTCACTCTATATATACACCATACAGGTATATAGTACGTAAAAGGGGGTTTTCTTATGGATCACCATATCAATCACGAACATACTCAGCATGAAGACCAACAAATGGGTGCTTCACATCATGAACATGAAGGAATGATTGGAGACTTCAAGAAAAGATTTCTCGTATCGTTAATATTGACTGTTCCAATCCTGCTACTTTCCAAAATGATTCAAGAATGGTCGGGTATCAACATTAGCTTTCCATATGACGACGTTGTTTTGCTTTTTCTATCCACAATTGTCTACTTCTACGGTGGATGGCCGTTCTTAAAAGGTAGCTTAGACGAAATGAAACAAAAAAATCCGGGGATGATGATGTTGATCGCTTTAGCGATTAGTGTTGCATACTTTTATAGTGTGGGCATCATCTTAGGTCTAGGAGAGGGACATGACTTTTTCTGGGAGTTAGCAACGCTCATAGATATTATGCTTTTAGGACATTGGATTGAAATGAAATCAATCATGGGCGCGTCTAACGCGCTACAAGAATTAGTCAAATTGTTACCCAGTATTGCGCATCGAATTGATGATGAAAAAATAGAAGATATTGAGGTGTCGGAATTACAGACTGGTGACGTGATTCTGATCAAACCTGGGGAGCAAATTCCAGTTGACGGTAAGATAATAAAAGGAGCAACAACAGTTGATGAATCGATGCTGACAGGTGAATCTCTTCCCATCGAAAAGAAAATGGACGACAACGTAATTGCTGGCTCCATTAATCAAGAAGGAAGCTTGACTGTTGAAACGAAAAATACAGGTGAAGGCACGTATCTATCGAAAGTGATCGAATTAGTCAGCGAAGCGCAGGCATCTAAATCTAAAACACAAAATTTAGCGAATCGTGCAGCAAAAATTCTCTTCTATGTCGCTGTTTTTGCCGGTGTGTTGACATTTATCATTTGGCTTGCATTAGGATATCCGCTCAGCATTGCTATCGAGCGTATGGTGACTGTCATGGTTATTTCGTGTCCCCATGCACTAGGACTTGCAGCGCCATTGGTCGTCTCTGTCTCGACGGCGCTGTCTGCTAAGAAAGGCTTATTGATTCGAAATCGGACGCAGTTTGAAGAGGCACGGAAATTAGACGCCATTATTTTTGATAAGACAGGTACTTTGACGCAAGGTAATTTTGGTGTGACGGATTTGGTGCCGATTGATGAAATTTCCTCAAACGAACTACTTCGTCTAGCAGCTGGAGTCGAACGTTCATCCCAACATCCTCTTGCTAAAGGGGTAGTGAAAAGAGCAGAAGAGCTACAACTATCACTTCCATCGATCGAAGACTTTATGTCTATTACAGGAGTCGGATTGGAGGGGAAAGTAGAGGGTACGTTAATTCGTGTAGTGAGTCCTCGATATATTCGTCAAGAAAAAATAACGATTGATGAGCTCGCTTTTGAAAAATTATCTGAAGAAGGAAAGACCGTCATATTTGTATTGAAAAACAAGCAATTACTGGGAATGATTGCACTTGCTGATTTAGTAAGAGAAGAAGCAAAAGAGACTGTGACTGCGCTTAAAAACAAAGGCATAAATTCAATCATGCTCACTGGTGACAATAAAAAGGTTGCACATTGGGTTGCCAAACAGTTGGGTATTGACGAAGTTCATGCAGAAGTTTTACCTGATGATAAATCAAGACAAGTAAAGAACATTCAATTGGAAGGGAGGAAAGTAGCCATGGTGGGTGATGGCATTAATGATGCACCCGCACTGGCACAAGCTGACGTAGGGATTGCGATTGGTAGTGGAACCGACGTGGCAGTCGAAACCGCTGATATCGTACTGGTCAGAAGTAATCCGAAAGATGTTCTCTCTATCCTTGAACTTTCCCGAAGTACTTATAACAAAATGATTCAAAACCTATGGTGGGCAGCTGGTTATAATATTATAACAATACCACTAGCAGCCGGCGTTCTAGCTCCCTATGGTGTGATCTTATCCCCAGCCATTGGGGCAGTACTAATGAGTCTTAGCACCGTCATTGTTGCTGTAAATGCTAGAATGTTAAAAATATGAAATCATTTGAAGTGATTTCAGAACTTATTAGTGGCCAAGCACTGGATTTAATCGCGTGTAAAAAGTCTATGAGTATTCGAAGACTTTTTACACGCGATTTTAATTTTATTAGAATATATGATTATGTCCATATAGAGAACATAAAACAGAGCTGTAACGTTCTGTGTGATGGAAGGGACTGTAAACCGACTTTTAGATTGCTTCTAGTCTTTCTCCTCTCAAAAAAAGCTTTTCGATTGCGAACACAGTAAGCCAGCGTCCTGATACGCTGTCCGTTTTTTTGAGGTCTGCCTCCGTTCGTCCGTGACCCTTCTAATTTTTCGTACGTTTCAGTTCGTACTTTCAAATCTTCGTAAATCGAATCGGATGAACGTATAAAAAATAATAACGAATGCTTCTTTAAAGCCAATAAAGTGGTACGTGCTAGTTCTTCGACCATGTTGTCACTCCAAAACTTATTTTAGACAGCAACAAAATTCGAGGCCACCATATTCAAATGAACATTTGAATATGGTGGCCATTGTGCTATATTTATCTTAGAAATTAAAATTTAAAGGAGGAGATTCTGTTGGCGCACGACCATAATCATAGTCATAACAACGTAAATATAAAGGCACTGAAGTGGTCTTTCATGCTAATCTTTTTATTTATGATTATTGAAGTTATTGGAGGGATTTGGACCAATAGTCTAGCGTTACTTTCAGATGCTGGGCATATGCTAAGTGATGCTGCTGCACTTGGGCTTAGTTTAACAGCATTAATGTTTGGACAACGAAAGGCTACGGATCACAAGACATTCGGATACAAGCGTTTTGAAATTTTAGCGGCCTTCTTGAACGGAATCACCCTGATTGCTATTGCACTCTATATCTTCTACGAAGCATATCGACGTCTGCTTGAACCTCCTGTAGTTTTAAGCTCAGGTATGCTGATCATTTCAACTATCGGCTTACTAGTTAATATTGTTGTCGCATTCATCCTCATGCGGGCGGACAAAGACGAAAATTTGAACGTCAGAAGTGCCTTTTTACATGTGATCGGAGATCTGCTTGGCTCAATCGGTGCCATTATTGCGGCAGTGCTGATAATATTCTTCGGTTGGACGATAGCCGATCCGATTGCGAGCTTAGTAGTCGCGATTCTTGTATTTATCAGTGGTTTGCGTGTAACAAAGGATTCATGGCATATTTTGATGGAAGGTGTCCCATTCAATTTAAACGCCAGTGAAATCAAAAGTGCGCTACTTGCCATTGAAGAAGTGGAAGAAGTACATGACTTTCGTCTATGGTCCATCACATCTGATTATCATGTACTAAGTTGCCATTTAGTAGTTAAATCGGATGAAGCACGAAAGGGTGTACTTAGACAGGCCCGTACGTTGATTCATGACCAGTTTGATTTACAAGATCTTACGATTCAAATCGAGTGTACAGGTATCGATGAATGCTCGCATGCGGCACATGAGAGCCACGCTCATTGATAAATGAACGTTGTAAAATACTTTAATCGAATAGAAGGAGGTGTTGACCTTTCCCTTTTCTGATTAACTTCAGAAATTGGGAGGGTCGAATCATGTTATGAAACAAAAGAAGGTTTTAGTTGTTGTAACGTTGCTGATCGTTTTTTTAATAGTTCTTTCAATGTTTTTGATCAAGAACAATGCTGTTCAAGAAAAAAAGAGTACAGTCCTAAATGATACGGTAAAAATAGAAGGTCAACCGACACAAGGAGAAAACTCTGCACCTGTTTCAATCGTCGAGTTCGGAGATTATAAATGTCCGTCTTGTAAACAATGGGGGGAAACAGTTTATCCGAAGCTGAAAAAGGAGTTCATTGACACTGGTAAGGTACAGTTCAGCTATATCAATGTTTTATTCCATGGGGAAGAATCGATTTTGGCCGCTAAGGCATCAGAATCTGTTTATCGCCAAGACAAGAAGGCATTTTGGACATTCCATAAGGCGATTTATGATGCACAACCGAGAGTCGAACAGCATGATGACCCATGGGTGACTGAAGAATCCCTGTTAAGAATCGCTGCAAAATCAGTACCAGGCATTAATCAAGAACAACTCACATCTGATTTAAGAAATAATGCGGACATCCTTGATGAAGTGTCGAAGGACGATGCACTCGTGAAAGAACACGGTGTCGAGCTGACACCTACGATCGTGATCAATGGTATTAAACTCGATGACCCGTTTGATTACGATACGATTTCCCGTGTGATTGAAGAACAGGTAACGGCCGATGAATGAACAGGTACGACGTTATGGTATGTATATAGCGTGGATCATAGCACTCGCTGCCACACTCGGTAGCCTGTATTTTAGTGAGATTCGTGGATTCGTACCTTGTGAGCTCTGTTGGTCACAACGTATTTTCATGTATCCGCTCAGTATCATCCTGGGCGTCGCCGTATTCAATAATGATTCAGGTGTGGTTCGATATGTATTACCACTTAGCCTTATCGGGGGAAGTATTTCTGTCTACCACTACATGGTTCAAAAGATTCCAGGATTTGCTGAGGTCAAGCCATGTCTTCAAGGTGTCCCTTGCAACGTACAATATATTAATTGGTTAGGTTTCATAACGATTCCCTTCCTTGCCCTGACAGCATTTTTGCTAATTACGCTGATTATGATTGGAGTTCGACAAGCGTTTAAAAAAAAATAAGTTAATAAGAGAGAGTCACTTCATCTCATTTAGCGATTTTCTTCATATCATGAGTACGACTAGAACATAAAGAGGGAAAACATAAAACTTTCTTTTTTAATTTATAGCTTTTTCCCTGATTGAATCGACGGGATAAGGAAAAGAAAATCGATTATATAAAAAAGACAATGTCTCATTTCAATTTCGAAATGAGACATTGTCTTTTTTATATGACTGGAAGATTGTATATCGTTAAAACTCTTGATCAAGAAGATACTAAAGTGAATTTTTTAATCAAAACGTCAAAGAAATACTATACAAGAAAGCTAAAAATAAGGAAACAGACATTCCTAATCCTAAAAAAAGTGTTTTGATCGATTCATTCGTTTTTCTAATAAGGAATACTACCAATCCCCCGAAAAGAAGACCAATCACCAGGAACAAGACGGATGTCATTCCTGGTTCAAACTCGATGTTTGAATATGCAAAGCGTAGATTAGGGAAGACGAAAGCAGACAGCTGTCCGGCCCCACTTGATTTGAGTGTATCCTCTACGGAGTGAGGTGGCTCTTGCTGACCGAGCAACGCAGTTGCTGCGAAGATGAAGAGAATCAGTGTACCTTCCATGCGCATTCTCATCTGTTTGACTTTAAGCGTTTGTTTGGAAGAGGCATAACTCCATTTCCCATTCATGAAACCGATGATCAGCACAGGGAGAATTAAGACATGTTTCCATAGTAAGGCTTGACCATACGGTAAAATCCAAGAATTCGGATAGTCGTCTATTTTCACGACGACGGACATCAAATAGATGCCGGATCCGAGGATAATCAAAAAGCATAGCGTCACGAGCGGTCTGAACCATTCCAACACGTTGTCCCAACGGGGATTCGATGCGTTGGAATAGCCTAATACGAGTAAACCGCCAGTCCAAATGAAGACAGACAAAGCATGAGCGGTATGTACGAGTAATCCTTCTGCACCTGTGATACTGGAGGCGTGTCCGGACCATGCGAGTGTACCAACCATGGCAAGTAACAAAAAAAGGGCAAACTTCAAGCGTCCCGAATGGAGTGACGTATTCCTGACGACCAGAAAAAGTAATATGCAACAGATTGTCATCAAGATTAAGGCATTTCCAGCTTCGAATGTGAGCAGAACGGACCGCAGAGTCAACCACAGTCCGATGTCTTCTTGCAAATAAAGCACGATACGTATGACCGACAATGAAAAGAAAACAGGAATTAATAGGATGAGAAGTCGTATCCATCTTATCGGGAACGCTACATCAGGTCGATAAGTGTGAGGAATGAGCTGTAACGAGAAATGACCGATCAACAGTGCAAAACAGGCGTACAGCAATGTATCTCCTAAAATATAGAGTAAAGTCATCTTGTTCGCCCCTTCAAAACAATCTGATAAAAGAAGAACAGTAACATGATAAATAATCCACCGGCGATTAGGAATGGAAAGAAATCAGTCTCTTCAGCGGGGGACGTTGTCGTCTTCACTGTTTCCGCGTCGACGTCTTTCTGTTGGATGGGCTTCGGCTGATCGCTCGTTTCGCTGGCGGTCGCTTGGGTTTCGATATTGAACAGATAGGTTCCTTCGATAGGATGTCCATCTGTACCGATGATCTTCCATTGGACGCGATACCGACCAGATGTCAGCTCTCGATCGAGCTGGAACGTCATACGTCGCCTTTCTTGTGTGAAAGTACCCTTCAGTGCATCCGAAGAAGCGAAATCAAATACTTGAATACTTCCACCGGCTTCGATGTTCGTCTCGAAGTTCAACGTGATGGTTTTTGTAGGCAGAACAGTCTCATCTGCCAGGGGTGTGGAAGATTCGAGTCCGGTGTGAGCCGAGACTTGTACAGGACACCACAAGAGCATTCCTGATAGCAGTAACAATAGGTAATTTATTCGAAGCATCTTTTCAACTCCTTTATGTTTGCTGTGTACGGTCAAAATCATAAGGGATAAAAACAGACACCTCAAGATTTTTTGACGCTTACATTAGTAAATGCTAATATGATGATAACATATTAATGAAAACGAATATGAAAAAGGAGTGAACAATTTGGAACAATTACTGGAACCATTGGACTTGAAGGTGAGGGTCGTTCATGGTTTTTCTAATAAAACACGATTGCAAATCTTAGAGTGTATCTATGATGGTGAAAAGACTGTGACAGAAATCGTCGAGGCGGTCCAAGGAAATCAGTCCAACGTTTCACAGCATCTAGCTTGTCTAAAAGGATGCGGATTGATTCAAAAACGGACGCAGGGAAAGTATGGCTATTACTCCCTACGCAACGAGACAGTCAGGGAACTGTTACGACTATTCGGGACACTGACTCTCGAAATCGGACAGGAGTCTGCTTGTTGTGAACATCACATCGAGGAGGCGTAATGATGGCCAGTTCCTGTTGTAACAACAGCTCTCCAAAGGAAAGCGAAGCAAGTGAACCGAAGGCTGTTTCTACATCAATAACAACAACGTGCTGTGCCTCGAATGAGGAAGATCGACTCCGGACAAAGGATATACAGTCGAGTTGCTGTTCGAAATCGACATCCGAGATAGCCGGTACGAGCATACAAAACGAATCTTCCCTTCCTAAAGAAGAGGATACTTGCTGTAGTACGATACCAAAGATAGAGGCAAAAAATTCGGACACAGATACCTGTTGTTCTTCGGTTAATGTGTCTTCGGATTTGATTCAGCCTGATCAGACAACTCATACCTACCGAATAGAAGGGATGGATTGTCCATCCTGTGCAGTGACTCTTGAGAAGGGATTAGTGACGATAGCGGAGTACCAGAAAGTGTCCGTCAACTACGGTGCGGCCCGCTTGAAAATCGAGAGCAAATCAGAACTGGATGATCGTCGGCTTCAAAACGAGGTGAAGAAGTTAGGATTTCAACTTATTGTTCCAAATAAAGAGGAAAAACATGTTCAGACGTATGCGGTTTCGGGGATGGATTGTAGTAGTTGTGCTAAAACGATTGAGCAGCATTTCCAAAAAATAAATGATGTGCAGACTGTCACGGTATCTTTTGCACGTGGAGAAATGGAGATCGAACATCATCTTGATGCGCAACAGGTGAAAAACGAGTTAAGTAAGATTGGCTTTGATGGACACGTCAAGGGAGAAGAGTCTTCCAAACCTTCAAAACGTTCATTCGAGGGGATATCATTGGTCTTATCCGGTATCCTGATTGGATTAGGGCTACTCCTCCAAACAGTAGAGGTTCTTTATCTCCCGAACGCGCTGTTTGGAATCGCGTTGATCCTGAGTGGATGGAAAGCTTTCCGGAGCGCATTTTATGCGGTTCGCGCCCGGTCGCTCGACATGAATGTGTTGATGAGTGTGGCGGCCATCGGTGCAGCGCTCATTGGTGAATGGCTCGAAGGGGCGACTGTCGTCTTCCTCTTTGCCATCGGGAACCTACTCCAGAATCATTCGCTTGCCCGGACACGTCATTCGATTCAGAAACTCATCGAACTTTCCCCGAAGGAAGCATTCGTGCTGACAGAAGAGGGCGTTATACGGAAATCAGTAGAAGCGGTACGAATCGGAGAGAAGATTCGGATTCGACCAGGTGATCAGGTCGCATTGGACGGAATGATTTTGAAAGGGACGACGACCATCAATCAAGCGCCGATTACTGGAGAATCGATTCCGGTCGACAAAAGTGAAGGGGATCAAGTATTCGCCGGGACGCTAAACATGGATCGTTCGTTCGACATGATCGTCGAAAAAACATATCAGGAGACGACTCTTGCTCATATCATCGAATTGGTGGAAGAAGCACAGGATAATAAAGCACCAAGCGAAGCATTCATCGACCGTTTCGCAAAAATCTATACACCATTCGTCTTCTTAGGCGCATTGTTACTCATGATCGTCCCACCCTTACTTCAGCTCGGTAGTTGGGGGGAGTGGTTCTATAAGGGCTTGGAACTGATTGTCATCGCCTGTCCGTGTGCACTCGTCATCTCGACACCGGTCGCAATCGTGACGGCAATCGGGAATGCTGCACGAAATGGTGTATTGATCAAAGGTGGTGTCTTCTTAGAAAAGGCAGGAAAGATAGACGCCATCGCCTTTGACAAGACAGGAACACTAACAAAAGGTACGCCCATTGTTCAGCAGTTCATGTTGCTATCAGACGATCGTGAACACACTTTACGCATCGCACACTCACTCGAACGGCATTCCAGTCATCCATTAGCAAAAGCAATCACAGAACATACGGTCCAAGAAGGCGTATATCCACTTGAATCGGACTCTGTCATAAATCGTGTCGGGAATGGCGTGTCGGGTGAATTTGAACATATCCTGTATCATATTGGAGGCGTGAAATGGTTTCGTGAAATGGGTTATGAGTTGGGAATGCTTGATTCAACTGTTGAAAATGCTGAAAAGCAAGGGCAGACCGTCGTTCTTCTCGGAAGTGACGCCAATCTACTCGGACTTTTTATACTTTCAGACGAAGTACGAGACGAGAGCGTCGACGCTATACGCAAGTTGAAGGAAAAAATCAAAATTAAAAAATTAGTCATGTTGACTGGTGATAACGCAGGTGCAGCAGCACGTATTGGAAAAAAACTGAGTTTGGATGAAGTGCATGCTAACCTTTTGCCTCAAGAAAAGGTCCGTATCGTCGAAGACATGAGAAGACAATCGTTTCAAACGGCAATGGTCGGTGACGGTATCAATGATGCACCTGCTTTCGTCACAGCGGACGTCAGCATTGCGATGGGAGGAGCCGGGACTGATACGGCACTTGAAACAGCGGATATCGTGTTGATGGCAGACAACCTAAACAAGTTACCCTATACGTTGGATCTAAGTAAAGCCACGTTGACCATCATCAAACAGAACGTTATTTTTTCAATTCTCATTAAACTGATTGCATTGATGCTCGTCTTCCCTGGATGGCTGACGTTGTGGATGGCTGTCCTTAGCGATACAGGGGCAGCGGTACTCGTGACATTGAATGCCCTTCGGTTATTAAAAAAGCGAACACTTTGATGGTCTAGCAACCTGCGACTCTGAACACGAAAAAGATGAAGCACCCGGTTCTCTAAATCACTGGAGATGATCGGGTGCTTTCTTCTGTCAATCATTCGTTCCTCCCAAATTTCATGGAGGACACGATTGAATGTTGCAACGCACCATATCCTGTTTGATGTGATGTGCTTTTTTCCGATTTGCATACTCAAAACACGATATTAAGAGCATGGAAAAGAGCGTACCGCTCTGTCTGATGAAAGAGACCGCAAGCCGTCCTGTTTCCGTACTCTAGCTTGCTCCTCGTCGGCGCAAGGGCCATCAAAAAAAGCCGCTGCCGCTCCTCATCTTCCTCCGCGTTTTGGCTCAAAGCAAGCTTTTCGCTCGCGGGCTCCGGAAGCTTTCGTCCCGGTGCGCTGTCCGCTTTTTTTGGTCTTTCCCTGCGGTCACCCTTGCCCCGTCTCGCGACGCTCGCTGCGTTCCCGTCAACAGGACGGCACCGTGTCGGACTGCATCCCACTCGCGAAAGGAGCTTTTCCATGAAACTGACCACACTCGTTGAAATCACGCGTATCCGACAAGAGGTTCGAGAACCGGATGTCGCCCTTGAGACGACGCATATCACGTCACCCGAGGACGCCTTCCTTGTTGCTAGACGCTTCATTCAGGACGATGACCGTGAGGTATTCCTCGTCATCCTGCTGAACACGAAGAATCGGGTCATTGCCGTCCACCGGGCACACGTCGGAAGCATTAATTCGAGCATCATCCACCCTCGTGAAATTTTCAAGTCTGCCATCCTCAACAATGCGACCTCACTCATCGTCAGCCATCAGCATCCGAGCGGGGACCCGAAGCCATCTCACGAGGACATCGAGGTGACGGAACGCTTGCAGGAAGTCGGACGCATCATCGGTATCCAATTGCTTGACCATATCGTCGTCGGTGCAGGAGACGATTACGTAAGCTTAAAAGCCCAAGGATTGCTCTAAATTTATTCTTCAGCGTAGACAGGCGGGACGTACTCCCGTCCTGTCCGCGCGTAAAGCATGGACGAAAAACGGATCCGTTTTTCTTTGAAGGATGTACAAGCAAATACGGAATGGATTTGTACCAAATCCAAGTTAAGAAAGAAGCCCGCAGTGGACGAATCCACTGCGGGCTAGAGAGGCTTCGTATCGTTTTGTGTCGATTCGTGAGAGGTGCTGGTTGTTGAGGAATTGGTTAGAGAAGAAGTAATAGAATTGCTGTCGGTGTACGTATGTCCATCTTTTATTTTTAAGTGGATCATCCTCTATACGTTTCGATTTAGTTTGTATGTGTTAGTAGGGACAAGAGAAGAGCTTTCGGGCTCATGCGTGAGGCTGTACGCTGCATCGCAGCAACATCCTCATCGCACCGCTGCCTTCCTGCCGGATCGATAACGAGAGCTGCCAATCACTAGCGTGAGGCATCTCTACGTTCCTGATCCTTGCGACGGAAGGCACGGAGCGTGATAAGACCAGAAAATAAGTTTTTAAGGATTTCAAACTGATTTAATCTGAAGGTCCTGATTACGATGAGAATTCCTGTTTTGAATAATTCGTCGTTTTCTCAAGAATGGCGTGAAAATAGTCCTGGATTCGTTCTTAACTCCTCCATTGCTTCAGCAATCACCGTGCTTATCTCGATTAAACGGATTCGTACGATGTTCTTCACGACTGTATGCTGTGTTCAAGCAAACCAAAGAGGAGTGACGAAAATGAATACAACTGTAGAAAACGAGGAGTCTAGAAAATGGATGGACATGATGGAGCAACCGCAAAAGGTGACCATTATTGATGCGCAGGTTCGATTGGTACGAGAGGTAAGTGGTTCTATCGAGCATGTGACCTGGTTCGTTGATGTCGATGTCCTGCTCGCTTTTATTCAGCAACATTATTTGGAACAGGCCCGTTAAAGGTCTGTTTTTTTATATGTTTTTTCGTTAAAAGATGCGACCCATCAAGAAAAAATAACAGGTGGGAAATATACCCATTATTCTCCTGGTATTCACGGTATACTGAAGATAACTTACAAATCAGAAATGGAGAGATGCAAGATGAAGAGAAAATGGATGGGCGCTAGCCTAGTACTCGCAAGTGTTGGCTTATTGGTAGGACCGTTACAGAGTGCGGAGGCCGCGACTCCGAAAATCAAGGTCCATTACATCGATGTTGGACAAGGTGATGCGATCTACATCAAGATGCCGAGTGGTGAGGATATCGTCATGGATGGTGGGAACAAAGGGAAAGGCGATGCACTCGTCGCCTATCTGAAGAAGCAGAAGGTTGGTGACATCGAGATGCTGATCTCGACGGATCCGGATGCGGATCATATCGGTGGACTCGATGAAGTCCTCGACTCGTTCAAGGTCAAGAGTGTCTATGCTCCGAAGGTCAAACACACGACGCAAGCTTACAAAGACTTCTTGCTGGCTGTCAAACGCGAGAAGCTGACGATCAAGACAGCGAAAGCATGAGTCTCGCTTCCGGTCAAAGGCGTGAAAGCGCAGTTCGTCGGACCGGTCAAGGACTATGCAAACAGTGATCTGAACAACTGGAGTGCTGTTCTACATGTCGCTTATAAGAAGAATACTTTCCTGTTCACGGGAGATGCAGAATTGAAGTCGGAACAGGACATGATCGCGAAGAAGAAGACGCTGCGTGCGGACGTCCTCAAGGTCGGGCATCATGGGGCGAAGACATCGACGAGTGCAACGTTCCTCAAATACGTCAAACCGAAGTATGCTGTCATCAGTGTCGGGAAGAACGCTTATGGACATCCGACGAACGAAGTCGTGACGAACTTGAAGCGTGCGAAGGCGACGATGCTGCGGACCGATAAGAGTGGCACGATCGTCTTCGAAGGGAACGGGTCGTCCTACACGATCAAGAAGTCGAAATGACGAAGCGAAAAGGAATCATCGATCGGATTGAGGGGAAGTGGGTCGTCGTCGAGTTCGAAGATGGAATGCGGGACATCCTTATTTCTCGCTTTCCTATGACGGTTGAATCCGGAGATGTCATCTGGATCGATGAGAACTATCATATCGAGAAGGATGAACGCGAACGACAGCGACTGTCGGACGAAATCGACGTGTTGATGGAAGAACTGTGGGAAGACTAAAAAAAGAAATGAGCTGAATGATATGAATAAGTTAGGAAAAGCGGTCGTCATCGTCGGGTTGGGATTATCACTTGTCGGATGTGGGACAGAAGAAGCAGCAAAAGATACATCTAAGAAGACGGCAAATCCGACCGAAAAAGTCGAGATAGTGGAAACGAAAAAAGAGGATGTTTATTTCAAAGACGACACGTTAAAGATCGACATGGCGACAGTCAAGATCCTTTCGACAGAAGTTCTTGAGCCAAGTAAAGAATACTTCCGCGAGAAGCCACAACTCGTCTTCACATACGAGACGACAAATGATAGTAAGGAACCATTGAATGGAATGACTACGTGGATTGCCTGCTTCGAAGCGACACAGGAAGGAACCGATACGATCAATAAGTTAGAGGTAGGCATGACGCCACAAGAAGAGAAGTATGCCTCTTATTTAGAACATCAACTCGATGACATCAAACCAGGTGGTACCGCGAAGGGAATCATGGCTTACGACATCGATGATCCACAAGCGGTCGTCACATTGAAAGCGACTCAAGGAATGGCGGGAAAAGAATTAGGTGAAAAAAAGATTGAATTGAAATAAGCAGATGAATAAAAAGAATCACGTTGAATGAAGTTTACAGCAGAAATATTTCAAGTAAGCAAAAACAGCAATATCGCTTCTTTTTTAAAGCGATGTTGCTGTTTTATTTTTTATCCCTTTAAGATAGTAGCTGCTTTCTTTTCTGCTGTTTCTTCATCCGACCAGTCCATCTCAGATAGCATGCTGGCTTGAACTTTTTCGATCTGCTCGATTGTATAGCCGAGTTGCTCCATGGCAATGACGGCATAAGCAATTGCTTGGTTGTTATTCATAATCATTCCTCCATTCGTTAGTGTTTTGTGATGTTTTTATTATATCGCGTTGTCTTGTGTCTCTTATTAGTGATAGCTTATTTCTTCCTAATAAATGTCTCTCCTAAGTATAGTAGCGAGCTGAAAACGTAAAGCTTTACTCATTTTTCACAAAATAATTTAGCACAAGAAATACGCTGAGTATTGAAATGAGGGTTAGGGTGACTGCGATTATTTTATTCTTGAATTCTAAATGTTTTTGAATCCTTTTAGGAAGAAGCGAATTTATTATCAAAAGTGGAACATATACAAAAAAAACAATGTCTACGTTCCGAGAAGTAAAACTATCAAATATAAGTAACAGAAGGATTGCTAAAGGGAAAAGTGGAAATACAATCATCTGAAGCCTCCTTTCAATATATTAGAGGATATTTGAACTTAAAGTTTGAAATATTGCTTAGAAAAATGGTCATTAGTCTAGAAACTGCTAGGAAAATATTTAATCATACAGGGTATACCTGCTGTGATAAAAAAAGAAAAAATTCCGAGAAGATGCTAATTGTCTCATTTTATAATAAGTCTTAAAAAATTTTAATAAATCTAAAAAAATACATTGAAATTTATTCATTAAAAAATTATCGGATACGAAAATCTTTTTCCGTTACATTGAGATTTCGACCAACAAGTTGCTTTACCTTCTCTAAATCTCGATCTTCTGTTGCTATTACTTCGTTGTACCACGCTTTCTCAAGGACTTGCTCTGTCTCTTTGCTGATGATCTCTGTCTTCAGGATATGATGTAACGGGCTACTGGCTTCCTCAAGCCCTCGGAAGTGTTGACTGATCGGTTCTTCTCCAGGAATGACCAACGTGTAGGCAATCGTCTCATGTTCGTCGAAGTCGCGGTCGTTGGCTTTTGCGAACGGTTTGAAGAAATCTGTCGACCCATGGACGAGCATCATCGGTTCGTCAAACGTTGATAGGTCTTGCTGTGTGTCTTGTTTAGCGATGCTCGTCAAGTAAGCTCCGACATTCTCCGGTGTGTGCTGCATGATCCGCTCAAGCCGTTCGGCTAATGGCATTCCCTGATCCGTAACGTGTGCCACGTTCTCGATATGTTCGATCATCTTGAGAGGCGATGCTTCTCGTTCAAGGACTTGCTCCTGCTCGAGCGAAGCATGGATCTCGCGGATGAAATGACCGGATGTCTGATGGACTTCATGCAACAAGTCTTCCTTGTCACGCAAGTCTCTCCCTTGCGTCCAACTGGCGAGATACGACAACGAAAACTCGTCTGTTGGAAAACCGAAGTGAGCCGCAACGGTGTAGGCGACCATCTCCGCTTGGAATTCCTTCTCATGCGGATTCAACTCGATTCCACGTTCTTCGTTCCGGTTCATATTATGCAGATTGGCATGGGCGAGTTCATGGATCAGGACGGTCACGTTCTCGATGTCCGAATTCCGCGGATTCAAGGCGATCGCGTTCAGTTCTGGATAAAAGCATCCTTTTGCGGTACCAAGTTCGTTTAACGGCTGATCAAGTAATGTTACGTCTTGTGTTTCAGCAATCCCGTTCAACGCATGGCGAAATGATCCTGCTTCACGAATTGAACCGTTCCGATGATACGAAGCAAACAGCTCGGAGACTTCGAGTCCCTTCTCACGGGCATCGGTTTGCGTGTACTCGAAGACGTGACCAATCTTATAGTACATCGCTTTCCGTGTCGGAAGAGCACCTTCCTTTGCACGCTTTTGCTCTGTCTTCGTTGCGTCCTTCGATGCTACCCAATCCGTATCTCGCTTAATGAAAGTAACAGGGGAGGGAACAAAAATCTTGATGCCTTTCTCTCCTTTTTGGACCTGGACGCCTTGCTTCTCCCAGTACGCATAGGAACCGACGGCACGAGCACCTTGAAACTGCTCCTCGATCAACAACATGTTCCGCGTCGAGTAGCGGTGGAACCGGCCCATGAAGTCGAGGTGTTCCTTGATACTCTCCTGACTGACGAAGTGAGAAGCGAGTTGCGTCTCCATTTTATCGGTCAACGCTTGTACTTCCTTCTGGTAATCCTCACGTGTTTTCTTCTTGTATGTCATATGGCTCACGCTCCTTCCGACGAAACGGACGAATCAGCAGCACCTTCAAAATCGTTCAATTCTTCTAATACATTCGAATCAGTAACGAGTTGATCTAGTAGTAGATGACGACGATCATGTGATACCGGGAGTAATAACAAGGGTTCTTCCTGCAAGATTTGAAGGAATGCATGTTCGTCAGGAGTTATCGAAATGTTGTATGGCGCTTGATTGATCATGACCGTGACATGCTTCGGTTGTAGCTCGAGGAATGTCGCGAGTGTGAAAGCTTCCAATCGTCTCATTTATGGATCATCCTTTCCTGATCAGAGTGTTTATACTGCTTTCGTTGGTCAATTCGTGTCTTGACGGCCGTCTCCGCTGTCTCAAGGAACGAAGGACGATATTCTGTCGTCGGGATGATGTCTTCGATGCTTTCCGTCTGCATCAAGGCTTGCACCAGTTCAATCAATACCTGTGTCTGGAAATCTGTCTGTTGAACACTTTTTCGTAAGGGAGAGAGACTTTGTGTGATCTGTTCATTCCAGAACGTGGTGAACTCTTGTTCGATCTGTTTTGATACGGAACGACTGATATAGTTCAAATCCCATTGCTTCTTGATCATCTCTTGATAGTCACGGATGATGTGATCGATTGCCGGACCAATCCCGGACAGTCGTTCTCGCTCACGATACTCCTCTAAAAATTCAGCGGTCACGGCACTCATTCGGACTCGGACTTGCTTCGCCTCTTCCATTCCGGTTCACCTTACCTTTCGTATTGGACTTCCTGTTCGAGTTGTTCAAACGCACGTTGATTCTTGATGTGGTCCCATTCATCGTTCATGTGTCGTCCGATTCGATAGAGCGTCTCTTGCATGATCCGTTCACGTCGAAAAGCCGACTGGATTCTTTGTTTGGGTGAGGATGCAGCTTTCTTCGCAAGCTTCTGAGGTGGCTTGGACGACTCACGTATCTCGGACAGGACGGCATTTCCCATCCGTGTGTAGAGATCCTGTTCTTTCGTCTTTCGATAAGCCGATGCTTGGGATGCCGATCCATAACTCCGCTCATAGAATGCGACCTCGGTATCGAGTTGTTGTTTAAACTCGCTGTGCTCTTTCTCGAAGTAGGTCGCAAGATACGTGTCAGTAAATTGATTGAGTGAAGGACGCAGTTCGTGCATGCCGTTCATGTTGTAATACCACTGCCGCTTGTCGTCCGGTAATTGTTTCTGAATCGTTTTGTACTGCCGAACGAGTTCTGGGTGCAGGATCCAATTCGAAGCGGACGTCGTCGAACGATTTCGTTTGTGGGCTAGGACTTCTTCCCGGATGAAGGTATTCAGTTTCTCTTGTTCACGTGTCCGGTCGGCAAGCGTATGGACGACTTGCGCCTTCATCTTCTCGATTGTTTTTGGTTTCCGTTTACCGCGTTCGCGTGGATGTATCGTCTCGACTGTCGCGACATGGACGTGGATGTTATCCGTGTTGTAGTGGATCGCTGCGGTCCATGTCGCGTGCAACATCTGTTCCTTTTCGATCATCAAATTGGTGGCATTCCTTGTCGCCTGCATCAAACGTTGCTCATCGATGTAGTGATTTTCTTTCACACCGACTTCTTGTAACCAGGTTTCGTCGAATGAGATGACGTCCTGCCACAGGATGCTGCCGTTCTCTTGTGCCCGTCGGAAGATTTCACGTAGTTGTTCTCGTTCGGTCGCGTTCAATCGGTCTTGCGTCGCCGTGAACAGACCGCTCGATTTCAGTTCATCCTCCATATAATCGTGATAGTTCTCAAACTGTTTCGACCGTGCTTTCGTCTCCGGTCGATCGATGTAACTGAGGTACGTCGTATAGCGACGAGCACGTCGGGTTGCTTGAGGCAACTTGAACTTCGACTTGATGATGACACCGGGAACCTTAGTCATCGTGCATCACCTCACGGAAGAGTGTGGTCAATTGTTCAAGTTCTGTTGCACTCCGTTTTAGGTGTAAGGTGTTCGCTTCGAGTTGTCGTTCGAGGCGCGCAACCTGTGGCGACTGGACGCCGTCCGCGCACCAGATAGTCAGTAATCCTTTCAATAATTCTTGTCGGGAACACATCTGTTTCTCCGCCTGTTCGTCGAGTTGTTTGACGAATACGGGGTCGATGTTGCGAATCAAGAGATCCATCTGTCTTCCTCCTTCCTTTAGGAAAGTAAGTCTCGGCGTTCTAAAAAAATGAAAAGATTTTCGAACAATTGCTTCGTTCCTCCTGTCATTAGAAGTGAGAAAGGTGATACCACTCAGACAAGGAACGGAGGGATCAACATGCAGTCGATCATCGAACACAGTTACGCACTTGGAGAAGCCGTGAGCGTCTCCTTGATCGTTGAACTTCTGAAAAATATCTGGTCGAAGATACAGTATCCTGAGATGAAAAGGTTCGAAAAAGTGACGTAACAGAATCGAATTAAGCGCTGATGAAAATCGATAAAATGGATAAATGTGCGTTGAGTTTTTAAAAGCTTAAAAAACACAAACGGTTCAAAATCGTGAAAAAGAGCATAAGGGGAAACTGCTATCACGGAGCGTGCTAGCCTAGGCGGAGCCTAGTGTTTCCCTGATATCATCAAAATCGCAAAAAGGTCACACCGTGTGCCACTAAAAATGGCATTTTGGCACAGTATGTGCCACCTTACCATTTCAGTTCACGTGCTTTAATGCGCAACTGATCTTGTCGTTTGTCTTCTTGGCTGAGTTGTTTTTTCAGTTCCGTTTGTCGTAGAAGTGCTTCTTCTTTGTCCTGCTTCAGATTAAAGATTTCATCCTCACGTTCGACTTGTTCGTCGAGTGTCAGGTCAGGTAAAGTGGCTTGTTTCGACTCGATGTCCTGTTCGATTTGTTGGATAAGCGAAGCTTGTTCCATCTGTTCGCGCTTCATTTTCTTGATCCGTTTTTGACTTTGCACGTGCTCGTCAGCGAGAAAAAGTTGCGCATAGTCGTCTGCTTGTTGAATAGAAAGCGATGTCCTTAAGACACGTCGCTGATCCATATAGAGTGATTCGACTAGCGCATCTTCTCGCTTCGTAGCACTCAGCTTCTCGAGTGACTGTTGGGGCTTAATGACATACAAGCGGAGTGCTAGCTGATCAAAGTCGCGCGGTACATCTTCGATTTCGAAGACGTAGTGTTCGTCCTGGTGATAGACGACTCGGACGCGCTGCTCATCCGTCGGTCGTTCCTTGTAAGCGATGCGAGCGACAAGTTTCGTCGCGTAGTCTTGGGGTTGGTCGAACTGGAGGCGGACACGCATCTGTTTCCGCTCTTCATCATGGGACCAGTCGAGAAGTGTGACGGTCTGTCCATTCGTCAGCCGTTTTTCTTCACCGATCGGCGTCGCGTTGATCGGTTGTTCTTCAGCAAAGAAGAGGGAAGAGAAACCGAAAAAGAGAAAGCCGGTCAAGAAGAATAGGCCCGTCCCGAGATACAACTGCGACCAGTCACGGGTCAACGTTTTTCGTTTTCCTGTCTGCATTTAAACACCTCCTGACGACTTGAGACTCTTCATCTGGTCGACGATGAAGCGACCGTCTTGATTTGTAAACGTCAGTTCGACCAGCTCATCGGATGTCTCTTCATAGCCGTTTGAATCGATCGTCAACGTCCGTTTGAATCGGACGAGACAATGCTCTGGGTCGTCCCGACTCGGAAAGACGTCGATGTCAGCGACGGAGGCAGTAAACTTGCCATCGCTTCCGCTACTCGCGAATAACGTCAGTTTGATGGACTCCGACATATACTGGGCGGCTTGTCGTTTGCGCGTGGGATAGGTCCCGTCTTCCCACGTGAATGCGAACGTGATGAAGCGTTCCGCATTCTGAGAAACGGATGATTCTTGCTCTTGATCCTGTACGTCAGTAGAAACAGAAGAGTCCATCGTGGTCGTCTCTGGTAACGAATCCTTTCTGTTTTTATCTACTATCGTGTGCTCTCTATCTGATACCGAAAAACGATATTGATAGACATTGGCACTGATCGACAGCAGCAAACAGAACAACACGAGCCATAGGAGATGACGACTCGTCAATGCCATGTTGCATCCCTCCTTATAGCGAAAAGAGTGGTGCCGGATCAATGTGTCCGGACCAATCACTCGTCTTGAATTCGATGTGGAGATGGTTCCCGGTTGAACGTCCGGTCGAACCGCACATCCCAATTGCTTGCCCGGCTTCGATCTTCTGACCCGTCTTGACTTGGCGCGCGGAAAGGTGCGCGTAGGCGGTAATCCATTCACCTTGCTTGATCTGTATCAACTGCCCATACGGTCCGCGTAAGCCGCTATAGATAACGGTACCGGAGCGGACGGCATGGACGGTATCCGTATCGTGACAACTAAAATCGATGCCCGTATGAACGTCCGTCTTTCCGAAAACGACCCGTGATCCGAACCCCGACGTCATCTGAAGCGGGATGTCGAGGGGCGCATGGAGTTTCCCTTTGATCGGTCCCGTCTTGCCTTCTGCCAGTACCGTCGGCGTCAGATAACGGAGGACGGCATCAACATATTCGATGTCACCATAACAGGCTTGATGCTCGATTGCGCTCGGACGATGGCATTGATAGATGCCACTCTTCTTGACGCGTTGGTACATCATCTGTGAAAAAGAAATCGCGAGTTGTTTTGTGTAGCGTCCACCGTTTTCTTGGACGTAATCAATGAAGCCACCCCCGAAGTTGTAACTCTGGAGCGTCAACTTGACATCTTGCTTTGCTTGTCGGAAGACCGACACGAAGTGTTTCACCCCATAACGAATGCTCTCATCGGGAGAAGTGATACAACCAATCCGTCCACACTTCGATTCACTCGCTTGCATGGGATCGTTCCCGCGTCCACCGCTTTCCTGCATCATCAAGGCGAGTACCACGTTCGTCTGACCCTCGAGTTGTTGCTTCTTTAATTCGCGTGCGATCGCCTCGCGATATTGCAGGACGTCATCACTGACTTGCAGACTTGTGTCCGAATAAGCGATTGGTGTCTCGGTCGCCTGATCGTTCTCGATCCCAGTCAACGTATCGAGAATGCCTGCGACGATGATGATCAGAAGCAACAATAGTAGTGCGATACTAAGCGCAATCAAACGATACTTTAAGGTCAGGAGTCGCCACTTCATCCGGACGGCGACGCGTGCCGATTGCCGGACCGTACTCCACATCAGGCACCACCTCCGAACAAGGTCAGCTCCTCGGGCGAGACATCGACATCGAAGATCAACGTCTTCACACCGGAGACGCTGAGGACAATCCGACCAGTTTCGAGTGACGGAATCAACCGCGTCTCACTCTCAGTCAACTGACCATCGAAGACGGTCTGGATCGTCGGGATACTCTCAGCATCCTGCTCGCCGATGAATTTATACTGCGTCAGCTGGAACAGTGTCTTGACGTTCTCGGCGTTCTCCGACTTTGAACCGGTCGGGACGAAGTCCGTGATCAAGTGCGAGGCGAAGAAGATACCACCGAAGTATTTCCGCGCTTCTCGCATAAATTGTTGTAGATAAAGGATCGCCGGTTGTGCGATGTCACGCGTGTTGATCAGGTGGTGGGCCTCATCAATGACGATCAGATACTTGAAAGCATCTTCAATCAGTAGCTCACCTTGGTTGTAGCTGCGCAGTTGTCCGGCACCGTTGAGGATCATCCCATCCCAGAGCATATTCATCAGGTTGAAGACCTGTGCCTGAAAGATTTCATCCTTCAGGTTAGTCAAGTTTCGTAGCGGAAACGAAACGATCGCTTCTTCGTCGAACCGCTCGATCGAGGAATGTCCATCGAAGATGTTGCCGTAGTTATGGACAAGATTCGTGATGGCGAGTTCGATGTTCTCGAGCCGTCTGACACGGTTCGTGCTGATGGTCTCGCGGATCGATGTCCGTGCTGCATCGGCATATAACTGTGAACGAACAAGCATCAAAAAATCGGAGAAGACGGGATAGGTGTTCGCTGGATGCGTCGTGATTGGGGCGTCACCGTCCTCGTTCCAGAGCCCCTTTTCAAGATAGAGCTGACGGAGCAGAATCTCGAACTCGTTCGCTTCTTCCTGGGAGGCTGCCGGATTGATGTAGTGATAGAAGACCGCAATCTTCGACAGGTGTTGCATGAACGAGAGTGCTTCGTCCGCAGAGCCGTCCGCATGCGTGACCGTCTTATAGACATGGAGCGGATTGATCCGCCCGGCGGAACCGTCGAGTGCGATCTCTTTCCCACCAAGTTGCCGCACGAGGTCGGAGAATTCCCCCGTCACGTCCAAGATGCGAACATGATTGCCTTTGATGGCTTGATCGAGGACCGTTTTCTTGAGTAATGTCGACTTGCCCGATCCCATTTTGCCGATCATCAAGGCATTATAGAACTTCCGTTGTTTATCCTTATGGAACAGATCAAAGATGACGCTCCCGTTCGTGTCGGTCGTCCCGTAGTAAGTCCCGGTCGGATCCTGTAGCGATGTGAAGTGGAACGGATAACCACCCGCGATCGACAGTGATGGAATCTCTTTGCCCCGACGACGGTTCGGCAGTTTTTGCTGCTGCTCATAGCTCAGGAACAGGCTCTGCCATTCCCACTCCTGTTCGTTCAGGAAGACCGTCGCGCGGAAGTTCCGTGCCTCGAGTTCCTCCATCACGTCCTGGACCTGTCGTTCGAGTGTTTCGAGTGTCTTTGCTTTGACATAGAGTCGGAGATGCAGATACTTCATCGTCTCGCCTTGCGTGATCTGTTCATAGAGTTCGTTCAGTTCTTTATACGTCTCGCGCGCATCGATCCGGTCGACGTTGTCCTTCGCGTTCTCGAAGCGGGTGTTTTGCTCGGCCATCGACTTGTTGATCGTCCGGATCATCTCCCGCTTGTCCGCCGTCCCGATGTCGAGCGTCGTCAGGACACCGGGCAGGTTGAGGATGGGCTCGAGCCAGAAGTCATAGACCGTTGATTGATATTTATAGACATGGAGGCAGGCGAGATAGCCGTCACCGGTCCGGACATAGTTCGGCTCGAAGCGGAGTCCGCCTTGCGGCTGGATCGCTTGGACGAATGTCGGATTATAGCCATCCTGTTGTTTGATCTTATCCGGATCCTGCTTCCGTAGAAAACGCGTACGCCACATGACACCATCACTCCTTTCCGTCCTGGGTCGGTTTCGTATTCGGGTTGTGCAGTTGAAACAACACATGCATTTTCTGTTCGAGCGTCAGTTCAACCATTGGGTTGCTGCGCCGGAGCAGTTTCGTCAATTGATGTTTCCGTTCCCGCAGCATTGCCTCGTCCGACGCATAAAAAAAGAGGAGATAATCGCGATTCGTGCGATGCTCCTCGAGGTAGATCAGTTCTTGTTTCTTCTTTTGGAGGAAGGGACGATAGGCGGCAATCTGATTCTGCCGCATCTGTCGTTCGATCCGTTGTTTCTGTTTTTCTAGATTAAGCGGTGTATTGAGCGGAATCACCTTCAATGGATGGACATACGCCTGTAAGAGATAGGCGAGGGAGAAGATGTCGTGGTCCTTCTCCGTCTCAGATAGTCCGTAAATATCCTTTGAGGTCAGTTGAATGATGTCGCAAAACGTCCCGTCCTGCATCTCGAACACATCGAGCGCTGTTGAGTCGATAATCGGCAAAATGGAGGCGACTGACGGCGGGATGCGGACACGTTTTTCCTTGCGTGTTGGTGGTGTCGTCAACTCAACCTCGTCGAGCCAGGTAATATCGGTCATGGGACTTGTTTTCAATCGTGTATCTTCCGATAAACTCATCTGATCACGCTCCTTTCGAAGATTCATTCCGGTCGGCCAACGCGATATAGGTGTCTTTCTTCTTGATCAGTGCGTAATAGAGCACGTGGACCATCCGTTTCTCCGGGTTCGTCGTTGGTCGGATGACGAGAAAGAGTCCGAAGCCGACGAGGAAGCACGTGAATGGGAGATGCAAGACGTCCGGAATGAACGGCAGGGCGATCAACCGGACGATGATCAAGGCGACGAGAAATAGTAAATCATAGAGGTAGAGCATCTTATTGATTTTCAGTTCGGTCGTGACTTCGTTCGGAATCCGGTATTGGCGCTGTTGCATGTTCTCACTCCTTTTTCAGGTCTAGACGCGGAACATCTGTCGAGTACATACGGGACGATTCCTGGGTCACGCGCGTCTGGGCTTGTTCGACATGCTTGAGTTCTTTCTGTGTCGTGGTCTCGAGTGTCTGATAGATTGATTTTCGCTGACGCTGCGTTCCGGATGAAGTCTCCTGCGATGATTCACTGATGGATGGTGATCCACTGGAAGAGTTAGATGATGTGACGTTCGGTGACACATTCTCTGTTGTTTCCACAGAATGAGCGGACGCGCTAGTGTTCGTTTTGTCGAATGGTGTCGAATCCGCTGAAGGCGTAACAGGCTTGCGATTTACTTCGGAAGTCTGTGGAGACTGTGTGACCTGATGAGATGTCGTAGGCGTTTCAGGCGCTTCGAGCTCATCAGGTAAAGTAACCTGTTGTTCATTCGACGACATATTGGACATCTTCGGTTGCGTAGCAGGTATTGTCGATTGCGAAGTCGGTGGCACAGGTTTTGCTTGTGCAACAGAGTCTGGACGATGTGGAACGAATTCGGATGATGCTGCTGCTGCCTGAGCCTCTTGCGCCGTACCATGCATTGGCATCTCAACCGACTCGCTTTGTTGGTTCTCTGGTCCTACTGGACGAGATGTCCGCTCTTGTGCTTGTGATGGAGTCGGAACACTCTCAGGCGAACGATCTGGACGACTCGCAGGTGTACCGCCATTCGGTGGCGGGTTCGGTGGCAATTTCGCACTTGCTGCTTCCGAGACAGAAGGAGTGGCAGGGCGTGATGCCATCTTCATCGTCTGACCGGCGACACGAGCGCCCACTTTCGCTGTTCCTTTCCCGACAGCATACGCACCGAGTGCGACACCCCAACCACGCTTCAGACCGGCATCAATCCCGAAGAGACGTTCGACCATGTTTGGTCCATCAATCAAAGCGGCAGAGAAGGCAATCAACGCAATCAAATAAGCGAGTCCGTCCAGTGTATCGGCCAGGTATGCCGTTCCAATCGTATAGAGTTTGATCGAAACGAAGATCAGAATGATGACGAGAAAGGTGTTCAAGATGCTTTGAATGACCTTCTTCGTCTTTTGTCCGCTGTGTAGATCAGCAGGTGCTATCAAAATCGCCAAGACATAATTAAAAGCCAACTCGAACGAGAGTCGAGCCAGCTTATAGGCAATCGAGAAGAGAGTAAAGCCCATCACTCCAAGTGTGACGAGGATTGTCAGCCAGTTCGGGTGATACCGATAGTAATATTGATTGTTCCATTCAACGCCACTTTGATCTAATTCAATTTCAGTCATTTCTTTCCCATTCCATGCTAGCTTGTTTTGTGAAATGTCTTCACCTTCTTTACTCAATCGGTACTCATCGCTATCAAATACATCATTGATGTCTATATTCTTGATTTGACTTGCTGGAATGGAGTTCGTTTTTTTAATTTTCGTATCTTCGAAAGCGGTTTTATCATACTCGACTAAATCATGTACATTTTTTTGAAGCACTGATTGTGATAAAGTATGATCCTGATTTTCATACATGCCATCTTGATTGAAGCTTGTAATGGCAGTGTCCGTAAATTCACTTGTTTTTACCATCGTAGGAGACAGTAACCCTAAAACTAACAGCGTGATGAACAGATTAATTAAAAAGCCTTCTCGATCAAATTTTTTCTGAAAAATCATCAAGTAACCGGTAAATAAAAAGCTACCAGCTAAAATAACATATAAAAATGGTTGAATCGTCTGAACGAATTCAACCACTTGATGATTATTAAAGAATGTTTTTAGGAGAAGTATGTCATTCGTAATCTGTTCAAGACCATCGATGATGAAGGAGAGACCTCTAACGAAAAGCCAACCAACAGAACGAAGCGCATCGCTTACCAAATCACTGATGCTTAATAAGTCTTGAAATTCTTCTAGTTTGGATGCTACATCTCCATTAGCCATGATGGCCCTCCTTTCTCTGCCTATTTAATCAATGAAAGAAGTTACTTCATCTTCGAGCGTGTTATCACTTAACGTCGTAAGGTCTAGAGAACTGACGAATTTACCATCCTGCAACTTATAAAGGCGACCACCCTTTAATTCCCCATGATCATCTGTTGCACGATCTTCTAAGTCTTTCCCGTTAGGTTGAAAAGGATTAAACAATTTTACTTGTACTTCCTCCTTTTCGGCGACTTCTTTCACTTTATCTACATAAGACTCAAATTCTGCTTTGCTGTCGCTATCGACAAGTATGAACTCATTTTTATTACTGTCTTTCAACTGATCTATTTCTTTTACAGAGACTTGTTTAAAAGACTTCGCTTCACTCTTTTCACTACAACCGACTAAAAGTAACGCAGAGGAAATCAATAGTCCGGAGAGTAATCGTTTCGTTTGCATGCCTCCACCCCTTTTCCTATGATGACACTTGTTCCGGACCTGTCAGGTCATCATTGCTGACGTGGACCCGGAAATCGAATGTGTCTATAAGCGTAACAGTTTTTCGATCGCCTGAGTCTGGGTCTTCTTCCTCAAATACGACTAAAAAGCCATCTTGGGTTTGGATGTTTAATACTTCACCACGACGGAGGCGCTTCTTGTTCTCCTTGATGATGGTCGCGATGACCCGGAGTTCGCGCTGGACGCGTTCGGTGCGTGTCAGTTCTGTCATATGATGCCCTCCTTAGACGCCATGACGAAGTTTCTCGAGTCGTTTACTGATGATCGTCTTCAAAAAGTGGCGCTGGTTGTCCGTCACAGGAATCGTTTTATCGGTGATGCCTTGCTCGAACGCTGTGATAGGTAGCGTGTCGTATTCTGTTGTCTCGAAGATAGAGCGGAGGATTTTCGGTTGCAGGACCTCACAGACACGCCATTCTGTTGCATCAGATGTCTCCTCATCCGTCTCAATGCTCTTCGATGCCACTGAGGGACCGAGTTGGAACGGGATTCGGAGCGTATTCAGGTCGAGATGGGCATGCGCGCATGGAATCACGAGATCGTTGATGGAACGTTCTGTATTAAAGTCATCCGCTAAGTATTCATAGCGGTATTTCATCGCCGTCCGTCCAGTCAGGAAGAGGGGATAGGACTGGATCCGTTTCTTTTGTTTATCTTGTCGTTTGATGACACGGATGATCAGCATCTCGCCTTCTTTCAATCCCATCACTTCTGTTGCCGTCAGCAAGCGCCGACCATCGACGCTTTCCGTCTTCGACTTCGAAAGCGAGAACGTCTGTCCGGAACGCGACTTCGTGACGATTGTTTGTTCGCCGAGCTTCTTCGAGATCAATTCCGCCGTCGACTCGTCTGCCGTCAACAAGTAGTGTGTATTCCCGCAGTTGCCGTCGATTGTTTTCCAATCCTCCCCATAGAGGTTCTCGAGTTGGGCGTAGGACTGGATGACGAGATTGAAGCGGATATTCCGACCAAGACAGACGGTGATGATGTTTGCCATCCCTTCGATTGCTGGCATGTTTCCGAATTCGTCGAGGAGGAAAATGACCTGTCGTTCACACCGTCCACTTGTCGCTTGAGAGGCGACACGGGCAAGCGATGTATAGACTTGTTTGACATAGAGCGAGGCGATGATATTCAACGTCGGATCATAGTCCGGAACGATCAGGAACACAGCAACCGGACGCGGATGTTGTCGGATTTCCCGAATGTCAATCGGAGCATCAATCGTACCGTCGAAGATTCCAGTCACCTCGTCTTTCCAACCCGATAGTGCCACAGTATACTTTTGCCCTTCACTTTCCACTGTGATGGTAGATCCGACCTCGAGTGCTTCTTCGTGATGTAGCATAAAACTCCCGTCGTCATCCGTCGTCAGGGAAAGCTGCTTTCCGCTTGGAAAGGAGAATGTCAGTCGTGACAAGGGAAGCGCACGTCCGCGGATCCAACGGTTGAAGCCGATCAGTTTCATGTCGAGTGAGTTTTGTGCCGTCAATCGTGCCGTCGCATCAAGGGTGAAGATCCCAAGCTTGGCGTTCGTATTCGCCAGGATACTGGCGCGCGTCTGACCACCGGAGAAATGAAGAGTTGCATACTGCATGCGTGCTGGATGATTCTCTGGGAACGCCGCGAAGAAGGCGTCGAGTGCCGATTGTTCTTGTCCCATGTTATCCGTGACTGTCCGAGATCCCAGATCGGAAAGCATCAAGGCGACGTTATACATCGTGATCTTCTCCGGTTCGTGTTTCGCTTGTTCGCATAACCCAAGAATCAAAGCGGTACAGAGATCCGTCGAGGAGTTGCTCCAAAACGGGTCTTTTGCTTTCGGATCATGGTAGAGCATATAGGCGACCGAACGCGCATACTGTTGGGCGAGAGAGTAGTTCTCGTCCAGATAAGCGTCGATCGTCAGCTGCAACAGGTTATAGGACATCGATTGGGACGGGTTCATCAGATTAAGGACCTCGACCTGATATCCGCGTGCCTCGAGCGTTTCTTTGGAGGCGGCGAATAGCTCTCCTTTCGGATCATTGATGATTAGACTCGCTTGACGTTCGGCACGACTGTAGAGATCGATTGTCGAGAAGACGAACGTCTCGCCTTTCCCGGACCGGGTTGTCCCGATGACGAGATTGTTGACGGCACTGTCATCGATGTACAGGCGATCGCGATAACGACCGACCGGGACGCCGCCGGATCCGGTATACGTTTCTTTGCGGTCTGGAACGTCCCGATACTGTTGCTTCAGCTCTTGGAACGTCGTAAAGCGGGCACTTCCTTTTTGGGCTGCCTTAAGATCGCGGAAGTTGAGCCAATACTTCAATAAGAGAAATCCACCAATTAGGAAACAGACACCGAATAGCGATAAAGCTAGAGGAGTCGACCAGGCGAGTGTCGTCCACCAACTGGATTCGTACTGCAGCGGGGAACCGGTCGTCAACTTCCCGTCCTGGAAGAGATTTTGGATGGTCTGCTGCAGGAATTGAAACGCAACATTGAGTACTAAGAACAAGAGAATCGGTAAAGCAATCAGAAAGGCAAGACATCGCCACAGCCAAGGGGAGGTAGCGATGGAACGAAATGAGAAGTTCATCATTATTTCAGTCACCACACTTTCATTAAAGAAGAGAAGATGCTTGTCTTTGCTTCGCTTCGAGTGATTCATTAAGCTTCTCGAGCTCTTTTTTGTCCGTCTTCTCGGATAACTGTCGTTTTTGATCTTCGAGTGCTTGAATCTCTTCATCCAGTTGGACAAGTGTTACCACTTGCTGTTTCAGTTGTTCGTCTTGGACCAGCTTCACGCTTTCTTGTGCCTTCGTCACATCTTTCAACGCGATGTAGGCACGTGTCTTCGCTTCCTTGCGCGCGGTCGTCATCTCGATGTCCGGGATGGAGACCGCACGTTTATAGTCTTTCTCTAGGATGGCGAGATCGAAGGCACCTTCATCCGTCGGATGGACCGCTTGGAAGGCTTGCAGTGTCTCTTGACGATCTGTTGCGAATGGCTTCGACTGCATGATGATCGTCTCGACGTCGATCGGATCGTTCGTCACAGCAACTGCCTGATCGTAGTCTTGCTTTTCGACATACTGCGTGATGAGAAACTGTTGTTGTTCATTACTCAATGACTTTTGTTTTTCCAGACGCTGCATGAGCGGCTCCGTCTCTCCGGTCAATGCTACTTCATAAAGCGGCTGCCAATCTGACGTTGCCGCTTGGACACCGCTCGTTGGATCCGGTTGAACAAGTTGGACAACGGATAGCGCACCGAGGAGCAACAGACTGACACCACTGACGCCATAGACGAGACGGCGCTGTCCGCGACGTAAGCGGGAGACGTGTGTCGTATCCGGATGTTGCTGAGTCGCTGCAGTCGCCATCGTCTTATAGGATTCCGGTGTCAAACGCTCCAAGTTCTCGAGCAACAGGATTTTTTTCGTCGCATCCTCCTTTCGGATCCGGATGCGTGGAATCCGTTCCTTCAGCTGTTGATAGAGATTCGGATAGGTCGTGTCACCGAATTGGAATGTCCCTTTGTAGACGAGCTGGTCGGCATCATCGAAGATCCGAAACTCACTCGCGAAGCGTTCGTTCGCTTGCTGTGCTTCCTGATGCACTTGCGTCGATAATAAAAGCGTCTCCTCATACGGGAGACGCTCATAATTCGGGAAGGCTTCTTTCGGTACGTCGGTGAAGCGGACAAAGAGCATAGATTCTCCTCCTTTGAAGCAAGACATCCTATATGAAGGCAATAAAAAAAGCTATCCAGTTTGGAATGACGGTCTGTTTGATCACTTATTAGATTAGAATTTGATGTTGTCGTTGACCATCTCAGCTAGCGTGACGGCGCCCATGATGATGATTAGACCAACGGCACCGCCGACGAGCCAACCAACTGCCTTTGATCGTCCGCGATCCCCACCGAAGATGAAGTAGAAACCAGCAACTACGAAAGCAATTGCTGCCGCGATGACGGCCAACCCCTGAAAGAACTGGAGCAAGCTCAGTCCTGTCTCATTCAAGCCCATCTGTTTTCCTCCTCTCAATCCCGTGACGTGGCAACGGACGATGTGAAGTTCAGTTTCGAGTCGAGTGCTTCTAAGATCAGTTCCTGGTTCTCTTGGATGACGAGTTGATGCTGGGCATCAAGCCACTCCTCATAATCTTTTCCTTGGATCCGGAGTAACTTTTCCGCAAAAGTCTTGTTCTGCTTCTGTTCACGTGTCGGCATAGCGTACACTCCTTCCTTGAGGTTGATGCGCAGCAGCACATCCTTAAGGACAGTCGGAGTCGAGCAAGGCGGTGGGTTTGTAGCAGGTTCCCCCACGAACTCTGACATCCGATATCGGACATCTGTTTAGGGTTTTTCGATGACCCTCAACGAATACATGACCTGTGGGCGAGTTTTAGGCGACTCTCGCCGAACCATTTCTGCGTATATCCCGCTCATCCGGTCACACATGAGGGACACGCCAGTATGTGATTGGAGAGACTGTCCTTAGCGATATGCTGCTACAGTCATCAATTCCTCTTGTCATTGTTTCATAAGTAAATACATGTACACAGATGCCTTACTGATGGATCAGTCTACGTCGTGAGACGTGAATTAGTTCGTCATTCGGGTGTTTTCGTTTTGCAATTACTTGATTCTCTCCAACGACAGTTCGGATTCGGTAATAGAGTTGCGAAATCTCTTTCGTTTCCTTGCTCTCTTGCTCGATGGCAATACGACCATTTAGCTGGTATGTCTTGCCGTCGAACGTGCGCACAGAATCTGCTAGCGGGAGTTCTGCCAAATCGAAGCGTTCTTGCTTCAGGTTTGACCAATTCCGTTTTTTCTCCATCCTTAAGTCGAATTCATCCCAGGGGATGGATCCTAGCGTTTGATTACAGGCTGTCGCAAGGATTTGGACATCAAGGATAGAAGGAAGCGAACGATTCCGCTCATAAGCGCTGATAGCTGCTTGTGAAACTTCCCCGTATGTTTTTTCAGCCAACTCCACCTGACTCCAACCATGTACTAAACGTTCACGTCGTAACCACTCTCCGAATCGGTACATAGTATATGCTCCTTTCCTTCGAGAACCGCTGTATGACAATGTCTTCCTGTTGATAGTTAGAATATAGCAGACTATTCAGTTAATTCAATCTAAATTTTAATATGTCAAAAATATTACTTTGAAAATTACTTAATGATCCTTGTCAAACAAAAATAATTCTAGTTTATAAAATAAGTACAGTAATTAAATTGTAATTTTTTGTTCAATAAAAGGGTAATAATAAAAAAAATGGATATATTTATTATTAAAGATTAATTTATAAATAATTAAAGGAGAAGTGATAGAAATTGGCATACTATTTAGTTAGACAAAATGAAAGATCAACATTTTTTGAAGAGTCATATGCAACTCGGGAAGATGCTTTTAGAGCTGGTTGCAGTAAATTCAAGCCAGGTTGGCTTAGTAATCCTACTTTTGAAATTACTGAAGTGATCGATATACCTACAATTCCTGATCTAGATGTGGTTGTTGTCGAAGCGTACGTTAAACGTATGAAAATGGATGGATTTCCATCTGAAGTTGTTGAACAATGGAGAAATAATATAAGTACAGATGATCTTGATAATTTATATGTATCTTTAAAAAAAGAATTTGAGAACTGGCTTTCATACACCGACAATCTTGTAGAATATGAAATGAGAAGAACAGAAGTAGTAGAATCAGCGTTGTAATAAAGAAATAAGAGTAGCGAATTTGTATTCGCTACTCTTATTTCTTTATCCTTACTTTCTTGTCTGTATCTACATGTAGACTTGGGCAAAAAAGACTGATATTCTTATTGTACTAACTGACAAAGGGGCAAGAGTAATGGTTAAAAAATTAGATTTGTCTCAACGGAAAGCAATCACGGTCACGTTTGGAAACTTTAAAGGTGGTACTGGTAAAACGACGAATAGTACGATGCTAGCTTATGCACTTGCTAAAAAGGGCTATCGTGTACTACTGTGCGATCAGGATCCACAAGCAAATGCGACGACTCTGTTTTTAAAGACGAAAGCGATGCGTGAAGATAAGGTCTTTACGTTTGAACAGACTTTAATGGCAGCCATGCAAGATGGTGATTTGAGTAAGATTGTCACCGAGATTATGAGTAATCTTTATCTACTACCTTCTTTCAGCGATTTCGCTCAGTATCCTAAATTCCTTGAGAAAAAATTCGACAATGAAGTCGATCGTGTTACATATCTCTCGACGTTACTTGAGCCATTGAAAGATGATTTTGACTTCATCTTTATCGATGTGCCACCAACGATCTCTATTTATACAGACTCCGCGCTTTATGCATCAGATTTTGTTGTGGTTGTTCTGCAAACACAAGAACGTAGTCTACAAGGGGCAGAAGTCTTTACACAATATCTTCAAAATCTATTAAATGCCTATGACACGGACTTTGATATTCTAGGTATCCTGCCCGTACTTCTGAAAAATGGAGCTGCAGTCGATCTTGCTACACTCGAGAGTGCAAAAGAGATTTTCGGGGAGAGCAACTTGTTTGAAGGAGTTATTAAGAACATGGAACGTTTAAAGCGTTATGATGTTGAAGGAATTAAAGAAGAAGATATGCATGATCGTCGTGTCATGAACACATACGATTCGGTTGCTAATGAATTCTTATCACGACTTGAGTACGAATTAGCTTATGCAGAACAAGAGGTGGAATAAAGAATGGCTGATCAAAAGAACCAACCTCAAAAAAAGCGTTTACTCGAGCGTAAATCAGTTGCTGCACCGCAAAAGACTTATTCACCAGAGGACGCAGTAAGTGAGATGAATTCAGTTGAAGCAAAAGAAGAGACAACGCAAACGAAGCGCAAAAAGATAACACCACGAGCGACGACTAATGGAAGTACAACAGTCCGTGTCTCGACAAATACTAAAAATCAATTATCTGCGTTGATCACGATGGGAATCGGGGAATCGGTTGATGCGGTCATATCAACTTTCATCGACGACTATGTCGAAGGAATGGCGAGTGATCAGAAGAAGGAATATCAACTCCTTAAAGAAATTATTATGATGAAGACACGTAAATCATAATAAAGACTTTTTTCTTGAACTGAATTAAAAAAGCACTGAGTAGATTAGTTATGTAAATTTGTGAACCTGGATCGGTCTTCAACTGATCCAGGTTTTTTAGATATGAGCGAATCTATCGATCACTGTAAGATTTTACATAGGATGAAAACAGCTCATTAATTTTGCGGACTACGATTTAATCGTATATGATTATATAAATGACCATCATAAAATCATAGATAGGAACTCTTTGATCGATATCTACGGAGTAGGATCAATAAAATGATTAAAAAAATTAAGTGAAATGAGTAAATTTATCATGATTTCAAACAGATAATCAAAATAAAAAGTAGGAGTGAATAAATGTGGGTACTAATAATCTTGATTTTGATAAACTACTTCAACAAAGTTTAGACGAGCTCACAAAGTATGCAACAGGTGATGATTCTGGTGTTGAGGTTCACACATATATTCTAGGTGAATTGACTAAGATTGAGATTAATCATATTAGGGTCAAAACAATTCGAGAACAACTGCATGCCACACAAAAGGAGTTTGCTTATATTCTTGGTGTTTCTACTCGGACTGTAGAAGCTTGGGAAAGCGGTCGCTCTCATCCAAATGGATCCGCCTCTCGTTTGATGCAGCTCATCCTTAGCAGTCCTAGTATAAGAGCACTTTTCCGAACAGCTCTTGATAAAAGCAAAGAGATGGAGTTCAAAGCAAAGTGAGTCTGAACTAAAAAAAGGATGTTAAGTAATCTCGAGAATCTGAGATCGGTATTCAACCGTTCTCAGATTTTTTAGGTTTTTGAAGTTGAATTGTTAGAGTTTCTTTTTGAGATAATTCATGAATCAAATTCTCTAAGATAAAGTATCTCGGATTTGGATATCTGAAATTTCTCTTACGAGAGGTAGTTTTTTAAGGCGAAATGAAGATGAAAAATACTCAAGATAAATACGTCTACAAGTAGACAAATCTACAAGTAGACAAATCTACAAATCTACAAGTAGACAAATCTACAAATCTACAAGTAGACAAATCTACAAATCTACAAATCTACAAATTTACAAGTAGATGATGTAGGTTTCAAACTTATTGGTATGCAAGGGATTAGAAGATGCCTAATGAAATCTACAAGTAGACAGATCTACAAATCTACAAGTAGACAGATCTACAAATCTACAAATCTACAAATCTACAAGTAGACAGATCTACAAATCTACAAATCTACAAATCTACATGTAGATTTAAAACGTAGACATGTCAAAAAACCTGTTGTTAAGCCATTTTTTTTATGAAATGATACAGATAGTTGTAATAAAAAATCATCTCTTTACGTAAAAAAGAATCTGATAACAAATGTCATCAGATTCTTGATGCAACTGACCTGCCAGTCAGGATTGCATCGGTTAAACATTGCGAACAGTGCAGGAAAAAACAAGCTCAAAATTTTAAAAAAACTCTTTCCGACGTGAAAAATTCACGCTTCGTTGAGTGCTCTTTCTTATGCGCTGAGGTTAACTTTAGTTTAGCATGAGGTAATTTTAGAGACAATTATTTTTCAACATAATGCAAACTCATAAAACAATCAGAGAGGAGGAAGACGAATGGAATCTTTACGCCAGCTGTATCGTGATCAGCTAACTGAAGCACCAAAGCGCTCATTTCAGAAAGAACAGAGTGGTCCAAGCAATCACTTAGGCTGGGTCTTTGTCTGCAACGATTTTGCGCAACCCAAAGCAATCCGTACATACAGCTCTCTGTTTCAAGCACAAGCATCGACAACCTACTTCACACCGAATACTTTCTATCGTAACGATCAGCGTCATGCGGGGACGTTACGTTGGTTAAATGCGCTTGTCATTGATATCGATGTAAAGACTGCTGAGAACGCTGGTATGATTTATCCAGATGTTATGGAAATGGTCACGAAAGCAGGTCTTCCAACTCCTTCTTTGATTGTTCAAACGCCATCAGGCGGCTTTCATGTGTATTGGTACCTAGCGGATCCACGTCGTGCTTTTCCGAAAGTCGTAGAACACTATAAAAGGATTCAACAAGCCATTGCTGAAGAGCTTTCAGGTGATCTGCAAGCGGTGGGAGCTGAACGTTGGTTTCGTTTACCGACACCTCAAAACACCGTTCATCGTTCTGCAGAGCGCGTTTCTTTTGACGCGCTCTGTGATTGGTATTCGGAGCGCACTGAAGAGCTATTGCATCAACGGAAAGTCATGGTACGTAAACAAGACTTGATGCAGCATCCTGCCATCCAGTCACTCCTTAAAGGTGTCGAGCAAGGGCGACGTGATAATACATGCTATACCCTGGCACTAGCTTTCAAAGCGACAGGATACTCAAAAGAAGATACACAAATCTACCTGTATGCTTGGAATGAACGAAACACACCTTCTATGAAACAACTCGATGTTAAACGAAAGGTTAAAAGTGCCTTTAAAGAAGGTGCGCCATTCGGCCCCTCTGCTTATTGGATTGAGATATTGTCTGGAATGGAATTTAAATATCAGTTATGGGAAGGTGCTAAGTCTCGAGAAGAGCGTACATATAGTCATTTAGAAGAGTGGAAAGAAGACGTCCTATCCATTTTAAAAGCAAATGGAGGAGTTCTTTGTGGCGCGCAACGTGAGATTGCTCAAATGATTTTTTCTTCGTCTGATTCGTCCAAATGTATTTCTTATGCTACATTTAAGCGTGTCGTATACCTTTTGATTCAAGAAAAGTTAATAGAAAAGACAATAGAAGGTAAAGGACGTTCAGCTAAAACTACTATTAAATTAGTAACAGTAGGAAAAGTAATAGTTCTACCGTCACCAAAAGCTCTTTTTAATGGGCTCAACTCGTATACATTTATAGATAGGGTGGCTGGTGGGTCTCTTTTTTCTTTTCATTCTACCTATGGTATTAGAAATAATACTTCGTAGATTAGGTATTATTTTATTGTTGGAGGTGTCTTATGGCTGTGTTGGATCCTGTATATTTGCTTAAGTATGCTCCTATTTTGGATTCTAGTACGTATAAAGTATTTGTAGTTTTATTATCTATCTATTCACTATCTGATAATGAACTAACTACTTCTTTAAGTGATTTAAAATTAAAGACTAGTTTGTCCGTAAGTACAGTTCGAAGGAGCCTAGATTCTTTAGAAGCTCTAGGGATTTTGGAAACCAGTTATACCATTGGTGTTTCTAAAAAATATAAACTTGTATTTGGGGAGTAGTTATTGCAATCTATGTTCATTTTTAGTATAGTCAAAATTAGCATAGTTGAATGGGGTTATTTCTATAATGAGAAACGAAATATTTTTAGGTGATTGTATCGAAGGTATGAAAAAATTACCTGAGAACAGCATTGATATTGTAATAGCAGATCCACCTTATAATTTAAGCAAAGGTGGTAATTGGACTTGGGATAATTCAAAAAAATTAGATGGTTTTGGTGGTAATTGGTCTAAAGTAATGCAAACATGGGATGATATGCCTCTCTCTGATTATTTCTTATTCACTTTAGAGTGGTTAAGCGAGGCTAAAAGAGTAGTTAAGCCAACAGGTTCTATTTGGGTTCATGGTACATACCATAACATTGGAATTATTAATTTTGCTCTTCAAATTTTAGAGGTAGAAATTATTAATGAAGTAGTATGGTATAAAAGAAATAGTTTTCCTAACTTATCTGGAAGACGTTTAACTGCAAGTCATGAAACGATTTTATGGGCGCATACAGGGAATTCTAAAAGTAGAAAATATCATTTTAACTATGAAGATTCTAAAGAGCATGTGTTTGAAGGAGATTTATTAAAGCAACCTGGAAAACAAATGAGAACTGTATGGGATGTGCCTAATAATAAAAAGAAAACAGAGCTTTCTTTTGGAAAGCACCCGACTCAAAAACCAGAACGCTTAATTGAACGTATGTTAAGGCTCTCAGCAAAGCCTGGTGATTTAGTACTTTCTCCTTTTTGTGGTTCTGGAACGGAATGTGTAGTTGCGAAAAAAATGGGTCTTGATTATTTAGCGTTTGAATTAGAAGAAGAGTATATAAGTATATCTAATGAGAGGCTGTCTAATACTCAAAAAAACTCTATTATTTGGAAATCTTCAGAAGATGAACTGTTGATTGAAGAAGTAATTCACGATGATGAGCAGCAGCTAACTGATTCTAAGGTATCGTCGAACATAGATACTTCAATAAAAGATATCCGTACCGGAGTATTTGAAGGAACTACTAGTTTTTTTGAAAAAGATTATTTCAAGGATAATGTTGACCTAATAGGCTTGGAGCAAAGCCATACTACACAGCAAGTTTCTATCGATGACATACTTGAAGAACCGATCAGAGAAATTATAAAAACTACTCTTAAAAACACAAGTATTAATTTAAGAGAAGTAATACCACCTATCCTGAAATGGACAGGAAGTAAGAGAAAACAAGCAAATGATATTATATCGCTATTTCCTGATGACTATAATCGCTATATTGAGCCGTTTTTAGGGGGAGGAGCGTTACTTTATTTGGTGTCTAAAGAGTCAAATCGTGAAATAATTGGTAATGATATTTATGCTCCCCTAATAGAATTTTGGAATGATGTCAAAACTAATCCATACGAATTAATTGCTTACTATAAAAAGGAATGGGCTTCTTTGCAGGAAAGTTTTCCAGATTATTTTTATAATGTAAGAGATAGATTCAATGGTAATCCTAATGGACGAGATTTATCATTTTTAACGAGAACATGTGTTAATGGGATTGTCAGATTTAATAAAAATGGAGAATTTAATAATTCTATTCATCTTTCAAGAAGAGGAATGACACCTGATAAGTTTGCATCAATCGTTTTAGCATGGTCTAGTAGACTTCAAAATGTAACTTTTAAAAATGCTGACTATAAAGAAGTTTTGGCAGATTGTATGCCAGGTGATCTTGTTTATCTAGATCCACCGTATGCAGGTAGTAACAATCGATATATTCAAAATTTAGATATAGATGTCTTTTTTAAAGAGTTAGAATCCCTAAACAAAAAGAATGTCAAATGGATGCTTTCTTTTGACGGCAGTAGAGGCGATTTAGACTTTGAATACCCTGTTCCAGAATATTTATATAAAAATAAATATTCAATGGCAAACGGAAATTCAACACTTCGTCAAGTTTTAGGTCAATCGAAAGAAGAAGTAATTGAGATGCTTTATACAAACTTCTAAAACTAGTCTAGAGGAGTTTATATTCTTAATGTAAGTTGTTAATTTTCAATTAAAAAAGAATCTTAGATGGATTTTTATCAAATACCATCTAAGATTCTTTTTTTTAGGTCTTTTACTTATATATTTGAATAGGCAATTGTGAACTACTAAAGTTCTCTTGAATATACTCAGCAAACTTATGAATAATTTTGTTGGCACTAAATATGTGGAGTATAGAACAAGACTCTCTTAATTCTAGAGCAAATACTAGCTCAACATTAGTGTATAGAATTAGATCTTGCATTTCTGATAAATGATCTTCTATGGGTTTTCTTAATTTGTAAGCTACTGCAGTGATTAAATTATAGTTGTCGATATCTATAGAATCATTACAACTTTGCCAATCTGTATCTATTTTCTTTTTAGCATTGCTAGGTCTAGATAAAAGTTTTGTGAGATACTCAGTCATGTTTGGCCCGACATTTTTTTCGGTTCTAATAACTTCTGCGTATATCCCTTTAGATTCAACAATTAGTAGAGTATCAGTATTTTGATATTTAAGTTGATATATGTGATCAGGTCTTTTACTATTTACACCTGAAACACGGTTTAAAGAAGTCCAACGATAAACGAGATCTTCTTTTACTAAAGAAATACCGCTCCAATCTCCTCCTGGAGGATTACATGAAGATTCGAAAGCTATTCCGGAATAATTAAACAATAGGTGAATTGCTGAATCAACATCTTGTTCACCTGTTCTTCTAGGAAATGGATAAATTTCTTCAGGTGTAGATAGTGCGACTGGAGTAGTCATTCCAACTGCCCAATGAGTTTTATAATAAGCATTTGTAGGGAAATCAGATCTTGTTGGTGAATCTACAAGTATACCTTCAGAAAAGTTAAGAATAGATGTCCAAAGACCGTTTTCTTTCAAGAGACGTTGTGGATTATCCTCTAGTTTTTCCCACATGCTAGGAGCAGCAGTTCCGTATACGATAGTTAATACTTGTCGATTCGTTAACATTTTAGCTAATGGCAATAATCCTCTATCAGGCCGTGAATCATCCCCACGAGGTTTGAAGCCATTTACAACACAGATAACTAGATCGTCTTCTTCATAGAGCCATTCTTTAAAATCATCGCCTAATTTATTAGAGTAAATTTCTTCAATATCTTTTGCGAACTCTGTTCTAAGTTCTTTGGGAATTAAACAGATTGGAATATCCTTGGTCAAAAATGAATATGCATAATCACTTATAGTCTCTAGAGTCTCTATCATAGTTTCTGGGAGTTGATCTTTAATTTCTTTCTTTAATTTTTTATTCCATGATGTTTTCTTAGATTTAGTTACTTCAATCAATTTATCATAGGGGTTACTATCTTCTAAGATCAAATCATAGTCATCGGCGTCAAAAGATATTTTATTAGTAAAAGATGAGCGTACTTTTAAAAATTCAATATTTTTCTCGTTTAGTATATCTAATTCATTTTGATAATCCATATTATTTATGAGTTTATATAGGACTTCTGAAAACACCAGATCACCATAGCAGTTTTCAAATTTACTTATCACAGAAATATCTGCCTCTGGCGCAGGTGAATATACAAACATAGTTTGAGAATCATTTTGTAAAGTATTAAGGGAAAATGAAAACGGAATAGAAGGATTAGAATACCTTTCAGCTGTTGTACCGTCTTTCTTTAACTCTTTCCCACCAATATGAACAAGATAAAAATAAGGAATGTTAGCTTGATCAAGTGAAATTGCTCGTCCACTCCGTTGCCATGCATTATTACCAGCTGCAAGTGCTGCACTAAATTCTAATGCTAACAAAGGAATTTCATGTCCATCTTCTACCTTTGTAATTAAAGCATCTGCACCTTCTCTCAATAAGCCTCCTCGATCTAGTACAAATTCCTTATAAATATCTTTGTTCCAACGTGTAGCATTTGTTCCAGGAAAAAATTTAAACGCGTAAGATTCTTCTTTATCATTAATCCTAGCTTTTAAGTAAAACGTAGGAGTAGTAATATTAGTAAAATCTTTTTTTGATCCTACAATCGTGTCTCTAGGGAAACCTTTCATGATGTAATCAAGAGTTCTGCTACATTCGACTACGTTGTCTCCATAAATGTGAAATAAAGTCATATCTTTTTACCTCTCTCCAATTATTGTGTTTCAATATCAATATACCATTTAATTCAAAAAAGAATAAAAGCTATTTGCATTTGCAAATAGCTTTTATTCCGTAAATTCACTATTTTTTTTATACTTATAGAATGTAGATCTAGAGATTTTAAGAATTTTTGTTATATCATCAACAGTCATTTTTGAATGGTACATCATTAGTGCTTTATTCATAACTTCCTTATCAATTGGTCTTCTTCCTCCTAAACGTCCTCTAGAACGTGCTGCTTTTAATCCGGTATGTGTACGTTCGCGAATTAACTCACGTTCCATTTCTGCCAAACCGGCCATCATAGTAAAGAATAGTCGTCCTGCTGCAGTTGAGGTATCAACTCCTAATGTAATAATCTGCAAGTTAATATTGCGTTCTTTCAAATCATCAATCAGTTCTAATAACTTTTTTGTTGTACGACCAAGTCGATCTAATTTCCAAACAACTAATGTATCGCCTTCTCTTAAATATTCGAGACACTTTTCGAATTCTGGTCGCTTTTTTACACTGGACGCCTTTTCTTTAAAAACTTTTGAACAACCAACTTTTTGTAACTCGTCTAGCTGCATTTCTAGATTTTGATCTAGTGTTGATACACGAGCATAACCGATTTTTGTCATAAGACACCTCTTTTGTATGTTTTCTCATTAATAATAACAAAAAACATACATTGATAAAAAGATAAGAAAAAAGACATTTATCTTAAAACGAAAGGGCTTAATATAGCCCTTTTGAAAATTTGTGAATTAGATTTCAATAATGTATGAAAAACGGTCGTTTAATAGAAAGTTAATACATGCACGAAAATCTAAAAAGATCCTCCTGGTCTCAGCCTAAGAGAATCTTCAAGAACTCATCACTCAATGTGTACAGCATCTGTTTCTTCTTTTTCAAGGATTGTTACTAATTTATAGAAACTTGTTTTTTTGATTCCAGCTTCTTGCATGGCTTTGACTGCCGTTATTTCTTTACGTTTCCATTTCCGATAGACTTCTCTGAACTCATCTGAAACTAAAACTTTTGGTCTTCCAAACTGAACACCATTTTGTAGAGCCAAGTCGATGCCTTCCCGTTGTCGTTTTCGAATACGCTGTCTTTCTTCCTCAGCCATCCAAGAAAGGATCTGCAATACTAAATCTGCAATGAATGTCCCCATGCTGTCTTTATATTGAGTAGTATCGAGTAATGGCATATCTAATACAATGATGTCAGCTTCGATATTTTTGGTTAAATCGTTCCACTCTTGAAGGATTTCTTCTTTGTTGCGACCGAATCGATCGAGTGAATGAATGCACAACACATCACCTTTTCGGATAATTCGTTTGAGTAACTGGTAATTTGCGCGCTCAAAATTCTTTCCACTTTGTTTATCGAGATAAATGTCGCGCTCGTTAATGCCGACTTTTTTCATGGCCTCTAGTTGTCGACCTTCATTTTGATCTTTACTACTGACTCGTATGTATCCAAATTTACGATTTTCCATAATTCACCTCGAAAACGATTTTCTTCCCTCATTATACCCGAAATCAGTTCGTAAAAGTATGTGTAAAAATGCGGACGTCCGGAAATTGATTTAATACTTTTTCGGACGTTATTTTGATATGGAAGGTGATGATTTTCATGTGTCCGTAAAAGTGTACTTTTACGAACGTTGGGTAACATCATGCGTACGGGGATAAAAACATATGCTACAGAAATCATGTAAGGGAAAAAATGAATGATAAGCATTCTCATAACAGGCTTTAATCGTAATGTGGGTTTTGCAATCAGTCATGCGTGGAAATCAGAATCGAATTTTCTACAAAAATTTAAAGAGTAAAATGATACGTTTAATAAAATTCTTTTCATTTTTAATTTTATAGATTGATAAATTTTATTAATTAAAATATTAAAAGAAATAAAATTTCGGAAGTAAAAAGGTAGTTTTGATTTTTATTGTAAAAATTAAAACTACCTTTTATTGAAATTAGGACAAAAAATTAAAAAAATAAAACTATTTGTGAACTGCTTACGTTATCTATGATTATGTCAAAGCGACTGGTGCCAAGGATGAAGACGCCAAACAAAAAGCCTTAAAAGAACTCGACGAATACCGCGTCGAACAAGCAGCCTTCCTCGACAAGGCAACAGAGGGGCGTCTGAAAGCTGCTGATTTAGAGGGTGGATTGAAAGTCCATATCACGCAATTGTTGACTTCGTTTGATAGTTATGTCGCGGGCGACTATGATGCCACATACAGCAATCTGCGTATCGCCATCGAGCATATGTATATGGTGGGTGAAGGATTGTCCGGCGCCATCGTCGATCAATACCCAGATAAATTCAAAAATACGAAAGTCGATACACCGGCAGCGGATCTCCGTGCCGGACTGAACCGAAACTTCTCAGAACACGCAGCGCTTGCGATTCTGACGATGCAAAAAGGAATCGACGGTGCGAAGGACTTTGACGCAGCGGCCGGTGCCTTGAACGAAAATACAGACGATCTGTCCGCTTCGATCGGGTCAGTGTACGGTAGCGAAGCCGCACAAGAGTTCAAGAAGATTTGGTCGAGCCATATCGGTTACTTCGTCGATTATGTCAAAGCAACAGGCGCGAAAGACGAGGAAGCACGCGACATGGCCGTTCAGGAACTGGATGAGTACCGCGTCGAACAAGCCGCGTTCCTCGATGCCGCAACGGAAGGTCGCTTGAAGTCGAAAGACTTGGAAGAAGGACTCAAGGTCCACGTCGATCAACTGTTACTGGCGTTCAACAGCTACAATGAAAAAGATTACGACAAAACGTACCCGGCGATCCGTGAAGCCTACGGTCATATGTACGGTGTCGGTGAAGGAACAGCAACCGCAATCGTCGATCAGTTCCCGGATAAATTCAAAGGCGCACCAGCCGGTATGCCGAATACCGGTCTTGGTGGAGCAGCTGAAACACAATCTTCAGCTGGCATCCTCTGGTCATTACTCGGAATCGCCGCTGCGTCAATCCTCGGATTCTTCGTACTCCGTCGTCGTCCTCAGCAATGAACGTAAAAAGAAAAGATGATGTCCGAGGACATCATCTTTTCTTTTTTTTAGGTTACAAATAGTTCATTGGGTTGACACTATTCGCTGCAGAATAACTGCTGTATTTATAACTGTTTTTATGAATCTCAAAGTGCAAATGATTTCCGAACGAGTTTCCTGTATTCCCAACTGTACCAATCTTCATACCTTTAGAGACTGTCTGACCACTTTTTACCGAAAGGCTGTTCATATGAGCATAAACGGTTACGTATTTTTGATTCTGTAGACTATGTGAAATCATAACGTGTTTACCGTACGCACCGCTGTTTTTAGATGTAGTGACTTTTCCACTGGCAGAAGCGTAGACGGGTGTGCCTTTTGCTGCAGCTAGATCAACGCCATTATGGAATGTATAACCGTAAGCACCATTAGAGTTTCCGTATCCTTGGGTCAGCCGACCTTCTGTAGGAGAAGCAAAAAGAGAGTTATTATATGATGTTTTTTTGGCAACGTGGCTCTTATATTTTTTTAGGTAAGAACTATAGATATACCGTGTGTTTCCTTTGTAAAGTACTTTTGTCCAAGCTCCTTTTTTTCCTAAATAAGAAAAGGTCTGCCCAGTGTTAGTGATGCCGACAATTTTGTGATTGAGAGAAGGACCAGTCCGAACACGAAGATCGTCTGTCTTCACTTTTACGTTATATGCACTACTTGCTTCGACTTTTGGACTATGCATCGAAAAAGTTGTTGTGAGTAAGACACTAGAAGCGATAAGTATTACCTTGTTTTTCATTAGTTGTACTCCTTTAAAGATAAAGATACAGTGACGAACGATTTGTTAAAAGGAGTATAGCATCACTATATTACAAAAAAGTATATCAAATTCATTTCAAAAATTGACAAGAGATTTAATCAAAAAATGCATAGTTTTTTCACAAACGGATTTTATGATGAAAATTAAACACATTTCTTTTTTATAAATATTCCAAAAAATAGATTTATTTTTTGTGTGTAGGAGGAATTTGATGGAATTATCTTTTTTGTTAGCTTTTGGGGCAGGTTTTTTATCTTTTATTTCGCCATGTTGTCTGGCTTTATATCCCGTTTTTTTATCTTACATTACAGGGGTTTCAGTTAGAGAGTTAAAAGAAAATGAAAAGTGGAACTGGAATGGAGTTCCCCATACATTAGTTTTCCTACTTGGATTTTCGAGCGTATTTTTAGTTATGGGTTTTTCAACGTCATACTTGGCTGATTTTTTTATAGTGTATAAAGATGTTTTACGGATGAGCGGTGCACTTATTTTATTCATATTTGGTGTTATTCTAACTGGTCTATGGACTCCAACATTTTTACTTAAAGAGCGAAGATTGAACTTAGGAAAAAGAAAGCGTGGCTATATCGGAACATTTTTGGTCGGAGTCGGATCAGCTGCTGGATGGACTCCTTGTACAGGACCAATTCTCGCTGGAGTTATTGCTTTGATTGCCACAAATCCTGGTAATGGATTTTTATATATGCTCTTTTATGTTCTAGGTTTCTCCATTCCATTTTTCTTAATGTCGTTTTTGGTCGGGAAATCAAGATATTTAATGAAGTATTCTTCAAAGGTTACAAAAATAGGTGGAGGGTTTATGATTTTATTAGGTATCATATTGTATTTCGATGGTCTAACGAAACTAACTACAATATTGATTGACTTTACAGGGTTTAGAGGGTTCTGACGCTCTATTTTCTATTTCAAGAGGAGATGAATCATAAATGTTTCGTGAAAATGTCCTGATAATGGGAGTAGAGGAAAACTGGAAAGTGATGGAGAACATAAAACAACTTAAACCTTCAGGTATAGATATTCATATTTCTTCAAAAGAAGGATGGGTTCGAAAGTTACTTCCTGATTTTAAATATTTTGATTCATTTTCAAAAAAAGAATCAGAAGAAGGGTATATTAGTAATCTCATTGAATATTGTATTTCTCAAAAAATAGGCTGGATTATTCCTTTAAGCGAACAAGAAGCAACTACGCTATCAAAACACAAGTTAAAAATGAGAGAAAATAACGTAATGTTTATAACATCCTTTGACTGGGATAAAACAGTACTTCATGATTCATTTTCGGTTCAAGGTAATACCTTTACTTACTCTTTTGACCAAATAAAGAATGCGCCTGAAGGTGTAAAGCTGGGGAAAATTGATGCATATATCGATTATCGATCTGATGAAGTGATTTGCTGTTTTATGAGAGAAGAGTATGAACGATACCAAGATACGGTGCTTTCATATGAGGTGTTTTCTAATTCGATTTTAAAGCAGTGCGTAGCAATAATTGCTCAAAGGCTTAATATAAAGGGTTCTTTTTCTTTCGATTATCAACGTGATTCAGAGGATGTGTATACGATTACAAAAATAGAATGCTTCATGACGCATTCTACTCGTGAGTCTATTTTAAGTGATTATGATTTCGCTAATTATTTGTGGAGCAATATTCAAGGAATTGTCCTTTTAAAAGAATCAAATGATAAAAGTCCTTTTGTGTATCGCCTAAATGAAGAATATTTCTTTTTCTAAATTTCAACAGTTTGTTTCCATATGTAATCATCTTAAATGAGAAAGGTACTTTATGAATAAACTTTCATTTAAAATAACGCTATTTTATTTTTTCGGGATTCTCATGATTTTCATTCTCTCATCTGCTATTGTATACAACATTCTTGAACATCAACAAGTAGAAAGTGAACTGGAGAGCCTTCAAGAGAGAGGCAATAGTCATCGAGATGTTCTTTCCACTAACTTCGACAAGCAAACAGTTGAACACGTTGTTTTAATGGAGGAAAAGGCGATGACTGATGTGATTATCTTAGACAAAAATAATCAAGTCGTCGATTCATCTAACGACGCTGAACAATTTTTGAACCCGGATTGGATTCAAAAAAAGGATGGAATCGTAGAAGGTAATTGGAGAGAAGGCAAATTTTTAGTGACGGTGAGTAATATTGAAGATGGCGGTCAAATAATCATGTTAGAGCCGACAAAGTATATACAGCATTTGATGGGGGAATTGAAACAACAAGTAGTGTTCTCTCTATTCTTGTTAGTACTTTTTCTATTAGTAAGTGTTTATTTTTTGAGTTACATCATTATAAAGCCACTTTTATCAATGAAAGAGGCAACGGTAAAGTTAAGTAAAGGCGAGGTACTGAAAATCAGAGAAGCTGAGAGAAGTGACGAAGTAGGAGATTTAGCACGAGCGATCACTAAGTTATCTGTTGATTTACGTCACATTCAAAATACAAGAAAGCAATTTCTGACTTCAATCACACATGAATTGCGTACGCCGATTACCTACATCAAGGGATATGCAGGACTCCTCAAAAAAGACGAATCGAGATTTGGAGATATTATCTATGAGGAATCCGAAAGACTTCAAGAACTGATTGAGGATTTGTTTGAACTTGCTAGATTGGAAGAGCCACATTTTCAAATAGATCCTCAGATCACAGAGATGAATGATTTCTTAAAACAGATCAGTGAAAGAATAATTTTTAAATTTGAGGAGAAACAAGTGAAATTAATTCTTCAAAGTAATAAAACTCCCATCTACAAAGAGATAGACCAAGCTAGATTCGATCAGGTTCTCTTAAATTTACTGGATAACGCGCTAAAATATACACATGCGAACAAACGCGTATTTTTAAAACTTGATGAAAACTTTATTGAAGTTACGGATGAAGGTGGTGGTGTGGATGAGCAATCACTCCCGTATCTTTTTGATCGTTTTTATCGAGTAGATTCTTCACGAAATCGTGAAACAGGAGGTACTGGGCTCGGTTTGGCTATCACGAAAGAAATAGTTGAAGCGCACAAAGGGACCATCGTAGCTATTAATGTAGAAAACGGGCTGAAGGTTGTCATTGACTTGAGGGGGATTCCAGGATGAGAACCATTGCTTTGGTAGATGATGAGAATCGAATGTTAGAACTGATTGAACTCTATCTGCAAGACAGATATACCTGTATTAAGCTGAACAGCGGAAGAGAGATATTGAACTTGATTGATGTAGATGAGCCTGACTTAATCATATTGGTCTACAAAGAGATAGACCAAGCTAGATTCGATCAGGTTCTCTTAAATTTACTCGATAACGCGCTGAAATATACACATGTGAACAAACGCGTATTTTTAAAACTTGATGAAAACTTTATTGAAGTTATGGATGAAGGTGGTGGTGTGGATGAGCAATCACTCCCGTATCTTTTTGATCGTTTTTATCGAGTGGATTCTTCACGAAATCGTGAAACAGGAGGTACTGGGCTCGGTTTGGCTATCACGAAAGAAATAGTTGAAGCGCACAAAGGGACCATCGTAGCTGTTAATGTAGAAAACGGGCTGAAGGTTGTCATTGACTTGAGGGGGATTCCAGGATGAGAACCATTGCTTTGGTAGATGATGAGAATCGAATGTTAGAACTGATCGAACTGTATCTGCAAGACAGTTATACCTGTATTAAGCTGAACAGCGGAAAAGAGATATTGAACTTGATTGATGTAGATGAGCCTGACTTAATCATATTAGATGTGATGATGCCTTTAATGGATGGTTTTGAGACCTGTCAAAGGATAAGGGAAGTTTCGAATGTACCAATCATTTTATTGACAGCACTCGACGGAAAAGAAGAAATCGTAAAAGGATTGCAACTGGGAGCAGATGATTACATTGTGAAACCGTTCGACGAGGCGGAATTGAAGGCAAGAATTCAATCGATTTTTAGACGAACTACAGTTTCTTCAGGATCAAAAATCGAATCGTCGGGTCTAATCTTAAATGAAGACGCCCATGAGCTGTATTACGATAATCATTTAGTCAAAGTCACGCCAAAAGAATTTTCATTACTTGCTAAATTATTAAAAAATCCAGAACGTGTCTATTCAAGAGAGGAACTGCTCTCAAGTTTATGGTTAGCAAATGAGTGGACAGATGAACGAACGGTCGATTCTCATGTAAGAAACTTAAGAGAAAAGCTTAGGAAACTCGAGTTTCCTATTGAAGAACACTTTCGCACAGTATGGGGAATTGGTTACAAGTGGGTTCCTTAAATAAGTGAAAAAGAAGACAAGAGAGGAACGGTTAAAAAACCGTTCCTCTCTTGTTTATCGTTTATTCTGCAGATAGTTCGTCTTCAGTCACCCATTTATGATTTTTCACTTCTTCACCTGTAGTCGATTCAAAATCAATCATATACACTGTTGTTTGCTTAGCTGAATCGATAGTGGCCGTAGCATCCTTCATTCCTTTCATATGATCCGCGTCTACTTTTACTTCATCGCCTACTTCATAAGGAGATGATTTAGGATCTACAATCTCTTCTTGAATAATCCACTTATGATCCATGACACGTTTCCCACCATTTGTAGGGTCATAAGAAATGCTATAAGCAGTAGTATCATAAGCTCCTACAACTTTTGCTTCTGCCCCTTTCATGCCTTCCATATGTGCTTCTTTGATCATCGCCATGTCGCCAACTTTAAATTTAGGATTTTTAGCCTCTTGGAGCCCTTTCGGGACCTCTTTCGATCCAGACATGTCCATCGTCGAATGATCCATACCATCCATATTTTTATCCATGCTTCCTGTTGATTTAGAATCATCACCATTGCTTCCGCACGCAGCGAGTCCTAAAGAAAGTGAAGCAGCCATGGTTGTCATAAAAATCTTTTTCTTTAATTTCATAAAAAATTACCTCCAATTGTTTTTTTTATGCTTTCCATAGACTTTATCACACAAATTTGCAGAAACTTTGCAGAGAGTAGAAAAGTAGCACATTGGAAAAAACTATAAAATTCATTGGTAGAAAGACATAGTTCTTTCACAATCATTCTTTAAGTTAAAGATAATAATTGATTGGAAGGAATGATCCATATGAAGAAAACATGGTTAATCGCAACTATCGGTATCTTTACTCTCATGATTATAGTGGGCGGTTCGTATTTACTTCTTACCCGAGGTACTATGTCAAATAACAAACAGCACATGGGATCTATGATGAATGGAGGAAACACTACTACAAATCAGAATATGATGGAAGGTATGGGACATGGTGCGAGTGTCGATTTAAAATCAACTGAAGAAAAAGAGCGACGATTAAACATCCCTAAGATACTAAAAGCCGATCGTGAAACCAAGAATTCCATTCAATACACGATTGTCGCTAAACAAGGGGAAACAAAGTTCTTTCGAGATGCTAAAAAAACTAAAACTCTAGGATATAACGGAAATTATTTAGGTCCTGTAGTGGAGTTGAAAAAAGGGAAAACAGTAACAATCCGTACAGTGAATCGCTTATCAGAAGCCACTACATTCCATTGGCACGGTCTTGTTGTACCATCATCCGTAGATGGTGGACCACATCAGGTCGTGAAAGCTGGTGAGACGAAGGTAGTAAAGTTTAAAGTGAAGCAAAATGAATCGACATTGTGGTTTCATCCACATCCAATGGGTAAGACTGCTGAACAAGTATACAAGGGGTTGGCAGGATTGTTATACGTAAAAGATGAAAAAACTAAAGAGACGATGCTACCTCAAAAATATGGTGAAAATGATATTCCATTAATTCTTCAAGATCGAAAAGTTAAAAATAGGAATGTCCTTGAATATGCTGATGTAGAAAAAACAGATGGGGCTTTAGGCGATACCCTCCTCGTAAACGGAACGATTAATCCGTATTTTAACGTGAAATATTCGCAACTTAGGGTCAGGTTGATAAATGGATCCAATGCACGGAACTATGCAGTGAAGTTATCTGACGGCTCATCCTTTAAAAAAATTGCTGATGATGGTGGTTACATCTCAAAAGCGAAAAACGTAAAGAAAATTGATTTAAGTCCAGGCGAACGTATAGAGGTATTGGTAGACTTTTCAAAAAGAAAAATTGGTGAGACTGTTGCATTTGAGACAAATGGAGTGAAAGTCGTTAACTTCAAGCTGAAGGAAAAACAAGGGACGAGTCTAAGTGCATTGGCACCGAAAAGTGTAAATGAAAATCTGCTCAAGACCTCGTCTAAAGTGAATCAGAAGTTAACTCTCTTCGGAATGGGCAAAAATGTTGAAATCAATGGAAAGAAGTTTGATGAGACGAGATTCGATATTAAAGCAAAAAAAGGCGAAACGGAAGTCTGGGAAATCTATAATAAAAAAGACATGATGGGCGGAATGACTCACCCCTTCCACATTCATGGAGTCCAATTCAAGGTATTAGAACGAAACAATCAGAAACTGGATAATCAAGAAACAGGTCTAAAAGATACTATCGCCATAAAACCAGGCGAACGAGTTAAGATTCAGATGACTTTCAAAGAAAAAGGGGTATTTATGTACCATTGCCATATCCTTGAACATGAAGAGAACGGAATGATGGGGCAGTTGAGAGTAGATTAAAAAAACGAGTAGCTGTTTTCATCTTTTCTTCACAAATTAAGGAAATAGGCTTTGTGTAAGTCAAATAAAGATGAAAAAACGGAGGTTTTTTAAAATGAATACTGGACAAAAAGAAGTCTTAAACGCCCTACAGAACTGTATAGTGACTTGTAATGAATGCTTTGATGCGTGTTTGAGTGAACATCATGTTTCTTCGATGGTAGAGTGCATACGTCTAGATAGAGATTGTTCTGAAATTTGTAGTCTTTTAGTACAAGCTATTTCTCGAAACAGCAGCAATATCGGTGTTCTTGCTAGAAGCTGTGTTGAAATTTGTGAAAGATGTGCCGACGAATGTTCGAAACATGATCATGATCATTGTAAGAAGTGTGCTGAGGCTTGTAATGAATGTGCAACAGTCTGTCGTAAATTAATTGTTTAAAGTGCAGAGTTAAAAATGAAGGAGCATCTAGAGCCGCCATGCCAAAAAAGTGTGAGCTAAAAATCTGATGCTCCTTTATCTATAAAAACTACGGTACTTAGTTATGAAAAATTTCATAACCTTTATAGACCAGTAGTATGGTGAGAAAAAAGAAGGATACATAGAGAGTAACGATTAAACTCTTCATAAATGCTTTCATGAAAATCAACTCCATCCTATAGTTTGAGTTGATTATATAGAAAGTTCGTGAAATTAATGAGGAAATAGATTGACAATCATTTATTATTAAAAAATTCTAATGTAAGAGGTGGTGGCTAGGATGGATAAAATATTAATTGTTGATGATGAAATAAGAATGAGGCAATTATTAAGACTTTATCTAGAACCAATAGGATATGAATGTAGTATGGCGAATGATGGGATCGAAGCTTTGGAGAAAGTGAAAAAAGAAACTTTTGATTTGATTTTATTGGACGTCATGATGCCAATGTACGATGGATTCGAAGTATGTAAGAAAATAACGGATTCTCACCCGGAAGTCCCAATCATCATGATAACGGCTCTAAATGATGCTGAATCCATCGTCAAAGGACTAGATGCTGGAGCTACAGATTATGTCACAAAGCCGTTTAACGGGGACGTACTTTTAGCAAGAGTTCGGTCTGTCATGAGAAGGAAAGCAAAAGAACCCGTTATATACCACGGACTTACGTTTGATGAGAGCAACGATTTAATTGTGTTAGATGGTAAGTCGATTGATTTCACACCCAAAGCACATGCGTTACTGAGATTATTTCTTCAACATCCTGGAAGGCTATTCAACAGATTGGAGCTTTATGAATTCGTTTGGTCTTATACATCAGAATCGGATCCAAGGACAGTGGACTCTCATATTAAAATGATCAGAGAGAAGTTAAGAGAGTTAGATTATCCAATTGATAGCCACCTGAAAACAATTTGGGGGAGAGGATATCGTTGGAGCGAGGATGAAACAAAATGACACCTTTGCTATACAAGTAAAAGTGTCATTATAAAAATCATAAAGGAGTGGGTGTCGGTTTCGAGTAGCCATCTTTATACGAAGAATCGATTTCAGAACGAATATCTTTAATCGATTCTCCATCCCGTTGTTTCAAAATAGACTTTACAGCAATCTCAAGACATGTGCTGCATGTTGTTCCGTGGCTTGTCCATTTCACCGACCCATCCGTCGTATTTTCTTCTATGAAGCAATCATAATTATTTTTGTGATTGACTGTTTCACCACAGCCACAATAACAAGGCATTTTCTCTAGTAGTTTACGATTTTTCGCTACAGCTTGATAAACATTTCGTACATCTTCAGGTTGATTTTTTAAAAATGTAGGAAGTATCACCGATGATGATGTTTCTTCAATCTTGTCACCGCTCATATGTTTCGCATGATCGGCTTCCTTTGAATGATTGGGAGTAGAAGACTTCGTCGTGTCTTGAGCACAGCCGACCGCGATCAAGGACAGGCTAATAAGGCTTACACTTTTTAAGAGTATGTTAAGTTTCACGATTCGATTCTCCCTCGAGATAATTTTGTAGTCGCAAAAAACAAAGCGTGTGAATTAACATTTTTCGTATTTTCTAGTAGCTCTTTTTTCTGTTCACGATAATACCTATTCATTCATTTGATCATAGTTTTCATTGATTCAGTTAATTCATGAATCGTCATCAATCGTCTGATGTATACCTCGAACTTATCCTTCAATTCCTTTTAAAGTTCCAGTACTTGTGTTTTTCACTCTAAATAGTCTTCTTTAAACAAAGGGTCTCATTTTAAAAGATATAC
>Ga0308157_10001306_pt1 | contig 53771 bp, 47 predicted proteins | sample PhyBR1_FD_201035 | JGI IMG/M metagenome (GOLD analysis project Ga0308157, IMG submission 201035) | Phyllosphere microbial communities from UC Gill Tract Community Farm, Albany, California, United States - DLSLB.R1 | ecosystem: Host-associated > Plants > Phyllosphere > Unclassified | place: USA...
GGTCTCTTCGGAGACGCCCTTCCAATCCTTGACCACGCGGCCCCAGTAACCCGGGCGCTCGGTGGCGACGCGCTTGAGCAGGTTCTTGATGACCTGTTCTTCGTGCGAGGAAGCCGGTTCGTTGACCCAGTTGCTGCCGTTCTCGAGCTCATAGCCCTTGTGGATCAACAGGGTGACGTCGCCGCCGTCATCGACCACCAGCTCCGGACCGGTCAGGGTGCCGTCGGCCAGGGTGAAGGTCAGCGCGTCCAGGGTGCAGTCCCAATATTCTTCCAGCGACTCGCCCTTCCAGGCGAACACCGGGGTGCCGGTGGCCGCAATCGCGGCGGCAGCGTGGTCCTGGGTCGAGAAGATGTTGCACGAAGCCCAACGCACGTTGGCGCCGATGTCCTTCAGGGTCTCGATCAGCACCGCGGTCTGGATGGTCATGTGCAGCGAGCCGGTCACGCGCACGCCCTTCAGCGGCAGCTCGGCTTGGTACTTGCGGCGGATCGACATCAGGCCCGGCATTTCGTGCTCGGCGATGTCCAGTTCCTTGCGGCCCCAATCGGACAGCGAGATATCGCGGATCTTGTAATCACCTTCCTGCGAGAAGGTAGCGGCAACAGCGTTCATTTAGAGCTCCGGTGTGGTGCGAGCAGGCTCGCGTTCGCCGGGCGCCGTTGTTGCGTGAAAGCCGTCCGAGCCTGGCCGTTTGGGAAGTCCGTGCAAGAACACGGGCTGTAGTGGACGGGTCCACCCAACGGTCGCAGCGCCCCTCGGAACGGGCTGCCCAGTATATCGCGGCGAGGTGCCCGCGCCGCGGGCCCAACCAAAGGCAGGGGCCATGAGCGCAAGGGATTGTTAAGTTGGGAGATTGTTTCCGTCCAATAGGAATGCGCCATGAACCTGTCTCCCCACCGCCGTCGCCGCGCTTCAGCCGCACTGGTGTTGTGCGCCGGCCTGCTGCTGGCAGTACCACCGGTCATGGCGCTGACCCCGCCTGCGGCGCAGAAGGGCGCCCAGCAGGGTGAAGGCTACCGCCTGCCGTCGGCCGCGCTGCAGGCGGTGGTGGATGCCCCGCGCGCGCCCAGCCTGTACCTGTCGCCCAAAGGGGACCTGACTGCGCTGCTGCAGATCCCGGCGCTGCCATCGATCGCACAGGTCGCGGCCCCGGAGCTGAAGCTGGCCGGCCTGCGCATCCACCCCAAAACCGTGTCCGACAGCCGTTTCTCGTTCGGCAGCAAGCTGTGGTTGGCGTCCAACATCGATGGCAAGGAGCGCCAGATCACCGGTCTGCCGCAGCCGCTCTCGGTGGCCGCACTGACATGGTCGCCGGACCAGAAGTACCTGGCCTTCAACCAGCTGGACCCGGCGACCGGGGCCAATGAACTGTGGTTGGTGGACGTGCAGGCTGGCAGTGCGCGCCGTGTTGCCGAGCGCCTGAACAGCATTGTCGGTACCGGCTACGCATGGTTGCCGGGCAGCGACGCGCTGCTGGTCATGCAGCGTCCGGCTGGCCAGGGGGCACCGCCGCAGGCCGATGGCGTACCGACCGGCCCGGCCGTGCAGCAGACCGAGGTCGGCCAGGGCGTGCGCTCGGTGCGGACCTACCAGGACATGTTGAAGAACGAAGACGATGCGCGCCTGTTCGAGTACTACATGCAGGCACAGCCGGTGCGGGTGTCGATCAACGGCGACAGTACTCCGGTTGGTACGGCCGGCATCTATCTGGGACTGTCAGCCTCGCCCGATGGCAAGTACCTGTTGAGCCAGCGCGTGCAGCGGCCGTTCTCCTATGCGGTGCCGGTCAGCCGCTTCCCGCGCAACATCGAAGTACTGGATGCCCAGGGCAAGCTGGTGCACACCGTGGCGCGTCTGCCGCTGGTGGATGGCCTGCCGACCGGCAACGATGCGGTGCCCACCGGCGTGCGTTCGATCAGCTGGCGCGCGGATGCGCCGGCTTCGCTGGTGTGGGCTGAGGCACAGGATGGCGGTGACCCGTCGCGTGAGGCCAAGGTGCGCGATGCGGTGCTGCTGCAGGCCGCGCCGTTCGACAAGCCGCCGGTGACGCTGGCGCAGCTGGGCTCGCGCTACGCAGGGGTTACCTGGGCCAATGGCGACTTGGCGCTGCTGGATGAGTACTGGTGGAAGAGCCGTCAGGTGAAGCAATGGAAGATCGCCCCGGACCATCTGGATCAGGCAGCAACATTGTTGGTACAGCGTTCGGAAGATGACCGCTATGGCGACCCGGGTGAGCCGGTGTTGAGCACCGACGCAGCTGGCCGTTCACGGTTGCAGTTGAGTGCCGATGGCAACAGCTTCTACCGTATCGGCGAGGGCGCGTCGGCCGAAGGTGATCGTCCGTTCCTGGACCGCGTGGAGCTTTCCAGCGGCAAGAGTGAGCGCGTGTTCCAGTCGCAGGCGCCGTACTACGAAATGCCATTGAGCATAAGCGAAGGCGAGGGTGGCCGCATCCTCACCTATCGCGAGTCCAACGACGTACCGGCCAATCTGGTTGCCCGCGGCTTGGCACAGGACGCGCAGCCGGTCGAGCTGACCCACTTCGCCCATCCGTTGCCGCAGCTGCGTGGAGTGAAGAAGGAGCAGATCCGCTACAGGCGTGCTGATGGTGTCGAACTCACCGCCGACCTGCTGCTGCCGCCGGGCTATGACGCCAAGAAGGATGGCCCGCGCCCGGTGCTGATGTGGGCTTACCCGGCAGAGTTCAAATCCGCGGCCGATGCCAGCCAGGTCAGCGGTTCCAAGTACCGGTTCAATGCCATCAGCTACTGGGGCCCGCAGGCCTTCCTGGCCAAGGGCTATGTGGTGCTGAACAACCCGACCATGCCGATCGTAGGCGAGGGTGACACCGAGCCGAACGACACCTATGTGCAGCAGCTGGTTGCCAGCGCGCAGGCCGCGGTCGATGAAGTGGTGAAGCGTGGTGTTGGTGACCGTGAGCGCATTGCGGTGGGTGGCCATTCCTACGGCGCCTTCATGACTGCCAACCTGCTGGCGCATACGCGTCTGTTCAAGGCTGGCATTGCGCGCTCGGGTGCGTACAACCGCACGCTGACGCCGTTCGGCTTCCAGGCCGAAGAGCGCAACTACTGGCAGGCGCAGGACGTGTACCAGAAGATGTCGCCGTTCAATTACGCCGACAAGATCAAGGACCCGATCCTGTTCATCCACGGCGTTGACGACAACAACTCCGGTACCTTCCCGATCCAGAGCGAGCGCATGTTCGCCGCGGTGAAGGGCTTGGGCGGCACCTCGCGGCTGGTGATGCTGCCGAACGAATCGCACGGCTACCGCGCACGCGAATCGATCATGACCATGCTGGCCGAAAGTGAAGACTGGCTGGACCGCTGGTTGGGTGCAGACGCCGACAAGAAGCGCTGACGAACGGCTCCCTCCCTTTTGCACGTAGTGCGAAGGGGAGGGCAGGCTTTGGCCCTCCTGTAGTGCCGAGCCATGCTCGGCAGGGGCTTCACCGGCAAAGTCCAAAGCCCCCTCATCCCAACCCTTCTCCCGCTCGCGGGAGAAGGGCTTTGAGCAAGAGCGAAACCACGTAGTGCCGAGCCATGCTCGGCAGAGGCTTCACCGGCAAAGTCCAAAGCCCCCTCATCCCAACCCTTCTTCCGCTTGCGGGAGAAGGGCTTTGAGCAAGAGCGAAACAACGTAGTGCCGAGCCATGCTCGGCAGGGGCTTCACCGGCAAAGTCCAAAGCCCCCTCATCCCAACCCTTCTCCCGCTTGCGGGAGAAGGGCTTTGAGCAAGAGCGAAACCACGTAGTGCCGAGCCATGCTCGGCAGGGGCTTTACCGGCAAAGTCCAAAGCTCCCTCATCCCAGCCATTCTCCCGCTTGCGGGAGAAGGGCTTTGAGCAAGAGCGAAACCACGTAGTGCCGAGTCATGCTCGGCAGGGGCTTTACCGGCAAAGTCCAAAGCTCCCTCATCCCAGCCATTCTCCCGCTTGCGGGAGAAGGGCTTTGAACAAGAGCGAAACAACGTAGTGCCGAGCCATGCTCGGCAGGGGCTTCACCGTCAAAGTCCAAAGCCCCCTCATCCCACCCCTTCCCCCGCTCGCGGGAGAAGGGCTTTGAGCAACAGCGAAACAACGTAGTGCCGAGCCATGCTCGGCAGGGGCTTTACCGGCAAAGTCCAAAGCCCCCCTCATCCCAACCCTTCTCCCGCTTGCGGGAGAAGGGCTTTGAGCAAGGGCGAGACAACGTAGTGCCGAGCCATGCTCGGCAGGGGCTCTACCGGTAATGCCCCATGCCGAGCATGGCTCGGCACTACAGGTGAAGCGCTGTTCCGTCATGTCCTCAAACTGACTGATCCTGCGTACCTTTCTGTCCAAAAGGACAGCTGCCAGACAACATACAAATGCAACTGTTTCAGGTTTGGTGCACTGCAAAATTGTGCTGATTTTTGCGGTAGGCTTGACGGGTTTCCGCTCTCCAGGCTCTACGTCTTCGATGAACGAGTACCGCAGCAGCGTTGTCTTCGCCACCCCCGACCTGCCACTGCGCGACGATGTGCGCCGCCTCGGCACACTGGTTGGTGATCTGATTTCCGAACAGGTATCGCCCGGCTTCCTCGACGAGGTGGAAGACGTGCGCACGGCGGCGATTGCCCGTCGTGAAAGCCAGGCGCCATTGGCTCCGCTCAGCGCGCAGCTGGCCGGACGTTCGCCGCGTGATGCAGAAGCGCTGGTGCGCGCTTTCAGCACTTACTTCCAGGTGGTCAACATCGCCGAGCGCGTGCATCGCATCCGCCGCCGTCGTGACTACCAGCGCGCAGGCACCAAACGCCCGCAGCCGGAAGGACTGCATGACGCCTTGCTTGCGCTGAAGGCGCAGGGCGTGACGCCGGAAGAACTGGCGCAGTGGCTGCCGCAGATCGACATCGAGCCGGTGTTCACCGCGCATCCGACCGAAGCCGTGCGCCGCGCGCTGCTGGAAAAAGAACAACTGATGGTTGCCGCGTTGGTCGACAACCTCGACGGTCAACGCACGCCCGGCGAGCAGGCTGCCGATGCCGCACGTTTCCGCATGGCCTTGACCGCCTCCTGGCAGACCGCCGATTCCTCGCCAGTACGCCCAACCGTGGACGACGAGCGCGAGCATGTCGGTTTCTACCTGACCCGCGTGCTGTACCGGGTCATCCCGGTGTTCTACGAATCGCTGGAACAGGCGCTGCGCGACACCTGGGGCCGAACCCTGCCGTTGCCGCGCCTGCTGCGCTTCGGTACCTGGGTGGGTGGCGACATGGATGGCAATCCAAACGTGGATGCCGGCACCATCACCAATACCTTGAACGCACAGCGCAGCGCCGTGCTCGGCCTCTACCTGAAAGACATGGTGGCACTGGCCAGCCTGCTCAGCCAATCGACCGAACTGGTTGGTGTGAGTGCCGAAGTGCAGGCGCGTGTGCAGGAGTACCAGCAGCTGCTGCCGCAGGTGAAGTCTCGCCCGCGCCATGCCGACATGCCGTATCGCCTGCTCAACGATCGCATGCGCGCGCGCCTGCAGGCGACATTGGAAGACGGACCGGGGGCATACGCGTCACCGGAAGAGTTCATCCACGACATCCAGCTCATCCTCGATAGCCTCGAGGCCAACAAGGGCAAACACGCTGGTTGGTTCTCGGTGCGGCGTCTGCTGTGGCGCGTGCGCACGTTTGGTTTCCATCTGGCGCGCCTGGATGTGCGCCAGGAATCCAGTGTGCATTCGCGCGCGCTGGCCGAGGTGCTGGGCGGGCAGGATGCATTCGATGTGCTGGACGATGTAGCCCGCGCGCAGCTGCTGGCGCCTTATGCCGCTGGCAAGGAAGTTCTGGCGCGTGGCGAGGATGAAGCCGGGCAGCGACTGGACAAGGTGTTCGCTGCATTGGCCGATGCACGCCGTCGTCACGGTGCCGATGCCTTGGGCAGCTACATCATCTCGATGGCACATGATCGCGGCGACGTGCTCGCGGTGCTGGCATTAGCGCGTCGTGGTGGTCTGGTCGATGCGGATGGCGCAGTACCGTTGGACATCGCGCCGTTGTTCGAAACCGTCGACGACCTGCAGCGCGGCACCGCTACGCTGCGTGATCTGCTTGCCGATCCGGTTTACCGCACCCATCTGGCCGCGCGCGATGACGTGCAGATGGTGATGCTGGGCTATTCGGACAGCGGCAAGGACGGCGGCATCGCCGCCTCGCGCTGGGGCCTGCAGCACGCGCAGGTCGAGCTGCTGGAAACGGCGGCGGAATTTGGGGTCAAGCTGACCTTCTTCCACGGCCGTGGTGGTTCCATCAGCCGCGGCGGTACCAAGACCACGCATGCGGTGAACGCCTCGCCACGCGGCAGCATCGGTGGCCGCCTGCGCGTCACCGAGCAGGGCGAAGTGATCCATCGCAAGTACGGTATCCGTGCGTTGGCGCTGCGCTCGCTGGAGCAATCTGCTGGCGCGGTGCTGCGTGCCAGCCTGCGTCCGCGCGCTAGTGAGCCACGCGAGGAACAGTGGAAGCCAGTGATGGCCTTGGTCGCCGAGCAGAGTTCAGTGGCGTATCGCGCCTTTGTCGGCGATGCGCAATTCATGAATTACTTCCGCCAAGCCACGCCCATCGATGTGATCGAACGCATGACGCTTGGTTCACGGCCTTCGCGGCGCCTGGGCCAGGATGCGGCGTTGAGCAACCTGCGGGCGATCCCGTGGGTATTCGCGTGGAGCCAGGCACGTGCGGTGATTCCGGGTTGGTTCGGTGTCGGCAGTGGCCTGCAGGCCGCTGCAGATGCAGGGCATGAACAGACCCTGCGTGAGATGGCGCATGATTGGCCGTTCTTCGAGACCTTCCTCGATGACATGTCGATGGTGTTGAGCAAGGGCGACATCCATATCGCCGAGCAATTCTCCAGACTGGCCGGTCCACTGCACGAGCAGTTCTTCCCGCTGATCCGCGAGGAGCTGGCGTTGACCGCGCATTGGGTGAAGCGCTTGAGCGGCCAGCAGGACCTGCTGGAGCAGGATCCGCGACTGGCGTTGTCGATCCGCCTGCGCAATCCCTACATCGACCCGATCAGCATCCTGCAGGTGGACCTGCTGCAGCGCTGGCGTGCAAGCGACCGCGAAGATGAAGGTCTACTGCGCGCGCTGGTGGCCTGCGTGAACGGCGTATCGCAAGGCGTGCAGAACACCGGCTGATTGCTTTTACCCCCTCCCTTGCGCCGAAGGCGTAGGGGAGGGTTGGGGAGGGGTAGCCCTGCAGGCATTGCCAGCTTCGCGGCTCATGCCGCTCCCACAAAAGACCTAGGCGGCAGGCACCGACAAATCCGCCTCCCCCGACGGATTGCTCTGCAGTAGCTCCAGGTGCCGCTGCTCCATCTCCTGGCGCAGCTGGCGGCGGATCTGCGCCGCAGCGAAGCGACGCTTCTCGTCGCTGGACTCCGGTTGCAGCGATGGCACCGGCGTCGGCCGGCCGTCATCGTCGACTGCCACCATGGTGAAGAAACAGCTGTTGGCGTGGCGCACCGCGCCTTTGCGGATGTCTTCGGCCACGACCTTGATGCCGACTTCCATCGACGAATTGCCGGTGAAGTTGACCGAGGCCAGGAAGGTCACCAGCTCGCCGACGGCAATCGGTTGGCGGAAGGTCACCTGGTCCACTGACAGTGTCACCACGTAGTTGCCGGCATAGCGGCTGGCACAGGCATAGGCGACCTGGTCGAGCAGGCGCAGGATCGCGCCGCCGTGGACCTTGCCGGAGAAGTTGGCCATCTCCGGCGACATCAGGACGGTCATCGACAGCTGGTGGGCTTTGTGTTCGCTCATGGCGGTTACTGCGGTTGCGGGACCAGCAGGCTACTCCAGCCGGCGTGCAAGCGATATCGGCGGCCCCAACTGTAGTGCCGAGCCATGCTCGGCAAGGGGCTTTACCGGGAATGCCCTGCCGAGCATGGCTCGGCACTACAGTTGCCGCGTTACTGGAAGTTGTAGCGCACCACGTGGAAGAACACTGGCGCGGAGAACACCACCGAATCCAGCCGGTCCAGGATGCCACCATGGCCTTCGATCATCTCGCCCCAGTCCTTGGCGCCGAGGCTGCGCTTCACCGCCGACAGCGCCAGTCCGCCAAGGAAGCCGCAGATCACGATCAGCAGCGACAGTGCCGCCGACTGCAGTGGTGAGAACGGGGTGATCCACCACAACGCCGCGCCCACGCCGGTCGCCGCCAAACCGCCACCGACCAGGCCTTCAACTGTCTTCGACGGGCTGACCAAGGGGGCGAGCAGGTGTTTGCCGAACAGCTTGCCGAACACGTACTGCAGCACGTCGCTGAGCTGCACCACCAGCAGCAGGTAGAACAGCAGCATCAGGTTCTGCCCTTCGTAGCCGGGAATGCGCAGCAGCATCAGTGCCGGTGCATGGCTGAGGCAGAACACGGTGAGCATCACGCCCCACTGGATCTTGGTGTTGCGCTCCAGGAAGTTCTCGGTGTCACCAGACAGTGCCGATACCGCCGGCAAGGCGAGGAAGCCGTACACCGGGATGCACATGACGAACAGGCCATACCAGTCGATGCCGATCAGCCAGTACTGCAGCGGAATGGCGATGTAGAAACACAGGCACAGAGCGAGATGGTCGCCACGGCGTGTTGGCGTCAGTGAGATGAATTCACGCAGCGCAAAGAACGACAGCAGGCCGAAGAACACCAGCGTGGCGATCTTGCCGAGCACGAAGCAGAACAGCAGCACGGCGGCCATTACCCACCACGCACGGATGCGCGCGTTGAGGTTGTCGACTACCGAGCCCGGCTTGATCCGGCCGAGGATGAAGCCGATCGAGCTGGCGAGTATCAGCACGCCGAATACGCCGCCGATCATCCACCAGAAGCTTGGCGGCGCGCGGTCGATGGCCTGCTGCAGGAAACTGCCCAGCGGCAATTGTTGAAAAACGTTGTTCATGCCAGCTCCACCACCGCGTTGCGCGCGCGTTCCAGGAACTGCGCCTTGTCTTCACCGGGGACGCGGGTGAGCGGTGCGCCGAAGCGTGCCGTACATACCAGCGGCACCGGCACCATGCTGCCCTTGGGCAGCGCACGACGAGCGTTGTCCAGGTACACCGGTACCAGCTCCACATGCGGGTACTGCTGGGCCAGATGGAACAGGCCGGCCTTGAACGGCTGCGGCAACGGCTCGTGGTTGCGGGTGCCTTCCGGAAACAGGATCAATGAATCACCAGCGTCCAGCGCGTCATGCAAAGGCTGCAGTGGATCGCCTTCGCATTTGCTGCGGTCACGTTCGATCAGCACTGCGTTGAAGCCCTTGTCGGCGATGAGCTTGCGCACGCCCTTGCTCCAGTAATCGCGCGCGGCGACTGGGCGGGTGTGCTCGCGCAGGGCTGGCGGCAGCGCCGACCACAACGCCACCGTATCCAGATGACTGGCGTGGTTGGCGAAGTAGATGCGCTGGGTGTCGTTGGGGCGGCTGCCAACCCAGCGCGGGTAGGCACCAATGAAGATCTTGACCGCGGCGACCAGCAGGCTGGAGAGCATCAGCTGCCTGCCTTGAGCTGCGCGGCGATGGCGCGGGTGCGGGTGATGCAGGTCAGCAGCGAGCCGGCGGCGATGATGATGGCGGCGGCAGGCAATACGTAATGCGTGTGCGTGCTCAGCTGCTCGATGATGGCCAGCACGCAGGCTGCGGTGAGCACGAACATGCGGTGTTGCTTGGCCATCGGCCCGCGGAAGTCCTGGGCCAGGCCAAGGCTGGCACCGGACAGGCGCACATAGGCGGTGAGCGCGGCCAGCAATGCGCCGAGCCAGCCCAGCCAGGGCATGCCGGCGGCATAGCCGAGCGCGGTGATCAGCAGCGAGTCGGCGATGCGGTCGGGGTATTCGTTGTAGAGCGCGCCGGTTGGCGTCTGTTTGCCACCTTCCATTGCGACCATGCCGTCAAGCAGGTTGCAGATCAGACGCAGTTGGACGCCGACGGCGCAGGCGATCAGTCCGGGTATCCCAGGGCAATACAACAGTGCAGCAGCGCCACCTGCAGCAAAGAAGATGCTGAGTACCGAAATCTGGTTCGGCGTGATTGAGGAGCGTGCCAACGCGGCGCTGAGGGCGCGAGCCCAGCCGGTGGAACGGGCGGCAATTGGTCTACGGTCTTCCTTTCCCATGGGCCGATGGTAGTGCATTGGTCGTGATGGGGAACAGGGAGAGGGGGGCGGGGCTGCTGGGGTGGATCTGTCGAAGCGCTTTGAGAACGGTCCTGGGCGCGGTTTCTGCTTCTGCTTCTGCTTTGGCTTTGGCTGTGGCTTTGGCTGTGGCTTTTGCGGTCGCTTTGGCAGTTTCTGTTTGCTGTCCCTTCTCCCGCTTGCGGGAGAAGGTGCCCGGAGGGCGGATGAGGGGGCTTTTGGGGTTTTAGCTTTTGTTTTTGCTGGATCAAGAGCCAAAGCCAAAGCTGCCCTCATCCCAACCCTTCTCCCGCAGGCGGGAGAAGGGCTAAAGCTAAAGCAAAAGCAAAGGCAGCAGCCAAAGCCAAAAAAAGCTGCCCTCGCAGGCAGCCTTCTTTGCTCAAACGCTGTCAGCGCGGGAAACCAGCTTAGATCGCCTGCAGTCGCGCGCGCGTCTCTGCATCGGGGAAACCAAGCGTGAGATAACGCGGCGGGTGGATGTGCCGGATGTCTTCACGCAACAAGTGGCCAAGGACGGGTTGCGCCTGCTCCCAATCAACCATCAGGGTCTCGGCTTCCCCGCCATCCACAGGCATCACCAGAACCAATCGGTCGGTGCGTGGAAGTGAGCTCGCCACCCCATCAGTCCAGGCGCACAGCGAAACCTGGTCTTCGTTATGGACCATGAAAGTGGCAACAAATACATCTTCTTCATGCTTCTGGTGCACGCGCTCGAGCAGCTGCTTCTGCAGCGCATAGGCGTCGGCGTCGAGTTCAATCCGCAGTTGCCGCTGCCGCTCGCGCAGGCCTGCATCCGCCAGTACGTGGGCATGCAGCTGGCCGTCGTCGTAACGCAGCACCTCCCAGGAAATCACGCGGCCATCGGCAAACGCATTGGCGGCCAGTTCCAGCATGTGGGTTTGCCCCTGCAGGTCGCCTTCGCCGGTGACCAGCAATACGTCACGGGTAGCCAGCATGAAGACCGGCAGCCCGGCGACCGGCACACGATGCAGCAGGTCAGGTAGTAGTGCGCGGCTGCTGTCATAGGCATCACCCCATGCGGCCTGATAGACGCCGGGCGCTACCTCGATGAAGGGCTCATCAGGGCTTTCCCGCAGATTGCTGCGAGCGATGCTCAAGGCTTGGTCGAAATCCACACTCCAGGCTTCTTCCGGGCCGCGGGTGAGGGTGGCGGTATGGTCCGGGTGGTCTACCGCCAGCAGCTCGACGCATTCCTCGCTCAGGCGGCGGTACTTGAGCTGCATCGGGGGGGCATCCCACCCATCCTGTTCGGCATGATGCAGGTTGATCTCCTCCAACTGGGTGATGCTGCGGATCAAGGGGCGCAGCAATGGCCGGGCCTGCTCCCAACTCATTGCGTCATCTTTTTGGTGGACACCAAGCAAGCTGCTGAAGGCCTGCAAGGCCTTGCGTTGCTGCCCGCGCGGGGCGCCGAGATAGGCGTGGTAGGCGTTGTGCAGGTTGAAGTAGGAACCGTTGGCATGGCGGATGCGGAAGGTATCCGCCTCGTACTCCAGTTCATGCGGGTAGCCGTTGCTGCGCACCGCGTTGATGAACTTGCGGGCAAACCGTTCCGGGTCGGGTTTGTCTTTGAAGAGATTGCTGAAAAATGCGGAAAACATGCCAACGCTCCCTGTGTATGCGGAGCAATGGTGTGCGGGCGCATCGGTAATTGGCAAGCGCGGTTGTACAAAAAGCAGACGGGCCGCTTGCGCGGCCCGTCCGGGTGGTGCTTTTACCTGCCGCTGAACTTACTTCAGCTTTGCAGCCTTGCGCAGGGCTTCGGCACGGTCGGTGCTTTCCCAGGAGAACGCAGTCGCGTTCTGGGTCTTGCCGTCGCCGTCGACGTACGAGAATTCCTTCGGCTTGCGGCCGAAGTGGCCGTAGGCAGCGGTCTGCTGGTACATCGGGTGGATCAGGTCCAGCATCTTGATGATGCCGTACGGACGCAGGTCGAAGTGGGCGCGGATCAGCTTCTCGATCTGTGCGTCCGGGATCTTGCCGGTGCCGAAGGTGGTGACCGAGATCGAGGTCGGCTCGGCCACGCCGATGGCGTAGGAGACCTGCACTTCGCACTTGTCGGCCAGGCCAGCGGCAACCACGTTCTTGGCGACGTAACGGGCAGCGTAAGCGGCCGAACGGTCAACCTTGGACGGGTCCTTGCCGGAGAACGCACCGCCACCGTGACGGGCCATGCCGCCGTAGGTGTCGACGATGATCTTGCGACCGGTCAGGCCGCAATCGCCCACCGGGCCGCCGATCACGAAGATGCCGGTCGGGTTGATGTGCACCTTGTTCTTCGGCAGCTTGTCCAGCCATGCTTTCGGCAGCACCGGCTTGAGGATGTGCTCGCGCACGGCCTCGACGAGGTCCTTCTGCTTCACGCCCGGATCGTGCTGGGTCGACAGCACAACGGCGTCAAGACCTTCGATCTTGCCGTCCTGGCCGTAACGCAGGGTCACCTGGCTCTTGGCGTCCGGGCGCAGCCACGGCAACGGCGAGTTCTTCTTCTTGCGGACCTTGGCCTGCTGCTCGACCAGGCGGTGCGAGTAGTAGATCGGTGCCGGCATGAATTCCGGGGCTTCGTTGCAGGCATAGCCGAACATCAGGCCCTGGTCACCAGCGCCTTGCTCTTCCGGCTTCTTGGCCTTCTTGTTGGTGCCGTCAACGCCGGCAGCAATGTCGGGCGACTGCTTGCCCAGCATGTTGATGATGGCGCAGGTGTGGCCGTCGAAGCCGACGTTGGAGTTGTCGTAGCCGATCTCGTTGATGACGTTGCGGGTCAGTTCTTCGATATCGACCCACGCCGAGGTGGTCACTTCGCCGGCGACAATCGCCGCACCGGTCTTGACCAGGGTTTCGCAGGCCACGCGGGCGCGCTTGTCCTGGGCCAGGATCGCGTCCAGCACCGCATCGGAGATCTGGTCGGCAATCTTGTCCGGATGGCCTTCGGAGACCGATTCGGAGGTGAACAGGTAGCTGGACATCGGGCTATATATCCCTTGATTCGGATGGAAAGATGGGCGCGCATCATACACGGTCGGCACCTTGACGGAATAGTGCCGAAGTGTCTGTTGCCATCCGGTTAAGGCACGGTCACCGGATTGCCGCAAAACCGCAACCAGCCTGCCTTGTAGCGGGCGCAGGCTCCCGGCCAATGGGCCGACAGGGAGACCTTGCCATGCAACAGATCGCGCAGCGCCTGCAGCAACGCTATCCCGATTGGTTCCACGGCCCGCGCCGCCACCTGGCCCGGCCGCTGCTGCGCACAGTGGGGCGCTGGTCACGTTTCGACCAGATGGACGCCTTCCTGCAGCGCAGTGCCGGGTTGCAGGGTTTCGCCTTCGTCAGCGCCGCGCTGGGCTTGCTCGACGCCGGCTATGCGGTGGATGCGGCGGCGCTGGCGCGGATTCCGGCCAGCGGCCGCCTGCTGATCGTCGCCAACCACCCGTCCGGGGCGCTGGATGCGCTGGCCTTGCTGGACGCGGTGGGCCGGGTCCGCAACGACGTGCGGATCATCGCCAACGACATGCTGCTGGAGCTCGAACCATTGCGTGAGCTGCTGCTGCCCGTTCGCATCCTCGGTGGCCGTGCCCAGCGGGCCAGCCTGCAGGCAGTGGAACAGGCACTGCAGGCCGAGCAGTGCGTGATCGTGTTCCCGGCCGGTGAGGTCTCGCGGCTGTCGCTGCAGGGTATCCGCGACGGCCGCTGGAACCGCGGTTTCGTCCGTTTCGCCCGCGCCTGCGACACGCCGGTGCTGCCGGTACGGGTGCAGGCGCGTAACTCGGCGCTGTTCTACGGCGCCTCGGCGCTGTTCAAGCCTGCAGGTACCGCCTTGCTGGCGCGGGAGATGTTTGCCCGCCGCAAGCGCCCGCTGCGCCTGCAGATCGGCCAGCTGATGCGGCTGGACGCGCAGCAGGACCCGGCGCGGCAGCTGCAGGCGGTGCGCGACGCGCTGTACGCGCTGGGCAGGGAGCAGCAGAACGCCGAGTTGCGCGAGGACGGCCCGCAGCCGCTGGCCGAGCCGGTAGCTGTGGCCGATGTCGCCGCTGCCATCGACACGACTGAGCTGCTCGGCCAGACCAGCGACGGCAAGCAGATCCGCCTGGCCCACTGCGCCGCCAACTCCCCCTTGCTGCTGGAGCTGGGGCGGCTGCGGGAGCTGACCTTCCGCCAAGTGGGGGAGGGCACCGGCCGCAGCCGGGACCTGGATGACTTCGACCCGCTCTACCAGCACATCGTGGTCTGGGACGCGCCCGCCCAGCGCATCGCCGGCGCCTACCGGGTCATGCGCGGCGCACCGGCCTTGGCGCGCAGTGGCCTGCAGGGCCTGTATACCGCCAGCCTGTTCCGCTACTCCGACGATGCCATCCCGCGCATCGCCGAAGGCATGGAGCTGGGCCGCAGCTTCGTGGTGCCCGACTACTGGGGCAGCCGCAGCCTGGACTACCTGTGGCAGGGCATTGGCGCCTACCTCGCCAGCCAGCCGGGCGTGCGCTATCTGTTTGGCGCGGTGTCGATCAGCGCCGCGCTGCCGCGCGAGGCGCGCGAGCAGCTGGTGGCCTATTACCAGCAGTACTACGGCGCCGCCCGCAGCCTGGCCGAGTCGAACCGGCCCTTCCAGTACTTCGCCGCGCCACCGAGTTTCGGCGAGCTGGATACGCAGGCCGCGTTCGATGTGCTCAAGGCCAACCTGGCGACGCAGGGTACCAGCGTGCCGACCTTGTACCGGCAGTACACCGATCTGTGCGAACCCGGTGGCGCGCGTTTCCTTGCGTTCGGCGTGGATCCGGATTTCAGCGATTCCATTGACGGCCTGATCGAGGTGGACCTGCAGGCCATCCGCCCGCACAAACGCAAACGCTATCTGCGTGATGCCGGAGCAACGGCATGAGTGCGGTGCCGGTGCTGCCGCCGCACCGGCGCGCAGTGTTCATCTCCGACACGCATCTGGGCGCGCGCCATTGCCATGCGGCGGAACTGGCCCGCTTCCTCACCAGCCTGCGTTGCGAACGTCTGTATCTGGTCGGCGACATCGTCGATCTATGGTGGCTTTCCCATAAGCGCGCAACCTGGCAGCAGGCACACAACGAGGTGATCGAAGCGCTGCATGCACTGCGTCGCGCCGGCACCGAGATCATCTACATCCCCGGCAACCACGATGCGCCATTGCGGCGCACCTGCGGTTTGATGCTGCCGGCCATGCAGGTGCGGCGCCGCGCCATCCACACCACCGCCGATGGCCGGCGCCTGTTGGTCGTGCACGGTGATGACTACGACGGCGCAACCCATTTCGGTGGGCTGCAGGAGCGCTTTGGTGACTGGCTGTACTACCGCATCCTCACCGGCAACCGCCTGTTCAACGCAGCGCGGCGCCGGCTTGGCCTGCGCTACTGGTCGCTGTCGGAATTCCTCAAGCGCCAAAGCGGCGCGGCTGAGCGATATATCGAGCGCTTCGTGCAGGCTGGGCTGGCCGACGTACGCCGGCGCGGCCTGGACGGCATCATCTGCGGGCATATCCACCGCGCGGCACTGGTCGAGCGTGATGGCCTTATCTATGCCAACGACGGCGACTGGGTGGAAAGCCTGACCGCGCTGGCCGAAGACCCCGATGGCAGCCTGCGCCTGCTCGATCATTCCGGCCGCAGCCTGGCCTGTTTGCCGGGAAGCCTGCGGCAGGCGCAGGCGGCCTGATCGCCCGGCTGACTTCTTCCTCACCCGTTGGGCGGCTATGCTGGGTCCAGCCAACGAACAGGGAGTATCGGGGTGGCAGGCAAGCAACCAGCATCGGTCGCGATAGGGTTGTGTGTGCTGTGGATGTTGCTGGCGCCGCCGGCAGCAGCCTCGGAGACGGTGCCGGCGTTGAGCTATGAGCAGGCGCGGCAGCGCCTGGAGCAGGTGTCTGATGCGCTGGCCGCCGCCGATGCCGGGGTGCGCAACAAGCTGGACCTGCAGGATGCCAGCCGCTACCTGCGGCTGCCGGAAGTCACCGCCGACGTGCGCCGCATGCAGTTCCAGAAGACCTTGAACCTGCCGCTGGGTTCGTTGGCACCGGTGGCCGAGGCATTCGGCATCGAGTCACCGCTGGAGTTCGGCGAGCGCGACTGGCGTACACGTCCCATTGTTACTGCCAGCGTTCCCTTGTACAGCGGTGGCCTGATCCCAGCTGCGCAGGGGGCTGCACAGGCCGCCAGCGAACTGGCCCAGGCCGATCGCGAACTGCAGCGGCAGTCCTTGTCGCTGCAGCTGGTGCAGGCTTACTTCGGCCAGCAGTTGGCCGAGCAGGCGGTACAGGTGCGCCGTGACGTGCGTGACGGTCTGCAGCGGCACCTCGAAGATGCGCAGAAGCTCGAACGCGAGGGCTTTGCCACCAAGGCGCAACGGCTGCAGGCCAACGTCGCCCGCGACAAGGCCGAGCGCGAATACCAGAAGGCCGTCAACGATCTGTCCACCCTGCAGCAGGCGCTGGCCACCTTGCTGCGCAGTGGTGGCACGGTTGCGACGACGTCGCCGCTGTTCGTGATCAACGGCCCGGTCGGTGCGCGCGAAGAGTTCGAGCGCAGTGCCCAGCAACGGCATCCGCAGGTTGGCCGCTTGCGCGCGCTGGCCGCGCAGGCCGAACAGGGCGTGCGTGCACAGCAGGCCAAGCTCAAGCCGCAGATCTATCTGTTCGGCCAGTACGACCTGCGCCGTCGCGATGCGTTGTTGACCGACGCCGACTGGGCCTTTGGCATCGGCCTGCGCTACACCTTCCTGTCGCCGACGGCGCGACCACTGCAGGTCAGTGCTGCACGTGCGCAGCTGGAGCAGGCACAGTCGGGGCTGAGCGAAGTGGAGAACCAGTTGCAGCTCGGCGTCGGCAAGGCCTGGAACGAGCTGGAGACCGCCCGCGCGCAGTTCCAGCTGCTCGACAGCAGCATCGCCCAGGCGCAGGAAAACCTGCGCCTGCAGGAGCTGTCGTTCCGCGAAGGCCAGTCCACCTCGCTGGATGTGATCGACGCGCGGCTCGGCCTGGGCGGCGCGCAGGTGGAACGTGCACAGGCCGCCTATCAATTCGACGTGGCGCTGGCGCAGCTGCTGGAAGTGAGCGGGCAGCTGCAACGTTTTGACGACTACCGCCAACGTGCGGACAAGGTGCTGGAATGAGCGATTCGCTGCAGGTGGAGACCAATCCGCGGCAACGCCGCGTGTTCCTGATTGCCGGCGTGGTGCTGTTGGTGCTGGTGGCGCTTGGCCTGTGGCTGGGCCTGCGCAGCCCACCGGACCAGGTGCAGGGCATGGCCGATGCCGACAACGTCAACGTCGCTGCCAAGGTCACCGCGCGCCTGCAGCAGTTGCATGTGCGCGAAGGCGACCGGGTCACCGCCGGGCAGGTGCTGTTCGATCTCGACAGCCCTGAAGTCGCCGCCAAGGAGCGCCAGGCCGACGCGGTGGTGGCTGCGGCTGCGGCGATGGCATCCAAGGCCGAGGAGGGTGCGCGCAGCGAGGATATCCGCGCCGCCGAAGCCAACTGGAAGCGCGCACAGGCCGGCGCCGAGTTGGCGACCAGCACCTTCCGCCGGCTCGACAATCTTTATGCCGAGGGCGTGGTAAGCCGGCAGAAGCGCGACGAAGCACAGGCGCAGGCGCGCAGTGCCAACGAACTGACCCGCGCTGCCCGCGCGCAGTACGACCTTGCCCTTGCCGGTGCACGGGTGCAGGACAAGGACGCGGCACTGGCACAGGTGCGGCAGGCCGAGGGTGCCAAGGCCGAGGTCGATGCGGCCCGCCAGGAAACCCAGGGCCGCGCGCCGCTGGCCGGCGAGGTCGGCAAGCGCATGGCCGATATCGGCGAGCTGGTGCCGGCCGGCTATCCGGTTTTCACCCTGGTCGACATCGACCACATGTGGGTGGCGCTGAACCTGCGCGAGGACCAGATGAACGGACTCAAGCCCGGCGCCCGCCTGCAGGGCACGATTCCAGCCCTGCAGGACCGCAGTGCGGCGTTCGAGGTGTATTTCATCAACCCGGCCGGTGACTACGCCACCTGGCGCAGCACGCGGCAGTCGTCCGGCTATGACGTGCGCAGCTTTGAGGTGCGGGCGCGGCCACAGCAGGCAATCGAAGGATTCCGGCCGGGCATGAGCGTGCTGTTTGCATGGCCGCAGGACTGACATCTGCCGGTGCCTTCGCCGCCTCGCTGCGGCGCGAGTTGCAGCACTGGCGCAGTGACCGCTGGGAGCTGGCGTTGGTGACGGCGCTGCCATTGCTGCTGATGGCGCTGATGATGTGGCTGTTCTCCGGCTCGGTGCTGCGGCAGGTGCCGATCGCCCTGGTTGACCTCGACCACAGCCCGACCAGTCGCGGTCTGGCACGCGCCATCGATGACAGCCCCGGCGTGCGGGTGGCAAGCCAACCGGCGTCGCTGCAGCAGGCGCAGGCGCAGCTGCGGGCGCTGGACGTGTTTGCCATCGTGCTGGTGCCGCGCGACCTGAGCCGGCGCGCGCTGCGTGGCGAAACCGTGCCGGTCTACGCCTTCTACAACGCCACCTACATGGCGACCGGGCAGTCTGCCGGACGCGATATCGGCGACGCGGTGAGCGCCTACAACGCGCGCATGCTCAAGCAGCAGATCGCGCTGCAGGTCGGCCCGGCAAAACTGCGTGGGCCGCCGGTGACGGTGCAGGCGACGGTGCTGTACAACCCGGCGCGCAGCTATGAGTTGTTCCTGCTGCCGCTGATCTTCCCGGCCATGCTGTCCCTGCTGGCCGCGCTCGCGGCTGGTGCCGCGTTTGGGCGCGAGCAGCGCGATGGCCTGCTCGGCGGCTGGTTGCAGCAACGGCCGTGGGCAGCGATGGCCGGCAAGCTGTTTCCGTATGTCGCGCTGTTCTCGCTGTATGGCGCGCTGGGCCTGCTGTATCTGGCCTATGTGCGCGGTGACGGCATGGTCGGCAGTCTGTGGCTGATGCTGCTGGCGCAGCCGCTGTTCTACCTGGCCTGCTGCAGTTTCGCGCTGTTGTTCATCGCCGTGACCCGCGACACCTGCACGGGACTGTCTGCGGTGGGTCTGACGATTGGCACCGCGCTGGCGTTTTCCGGTGCCACCTTCCCGGTGATCGAGGCGCCGTTGTTCACCCGCGTCTGGAACCTGTTGCTGCCGCTCACCGCTTATGTGCAGGTGCAGATGCAGCAGTTGTTCATGGGCGCGCCTTGGCAAGTGTCGCTGCGGCCGCTGGCGGTGCTGTTGTTGATGAGCGTGGTGGCCGGCGGCTTGGGGGCCTGCCTGCTGCTGCGCACGGCACGGCAACAGGTGCGCGCATGAGCGGCTTTGGTGCTGGCTTCCGGACCGCCTTGCAGGCGATGTTCGCCGACCCGGCCGCGCGCGCGGTGATGATAGGCGCGGTGCTGCTGTACTCGTTCTTCTACCCGGCGGCGTATCGCCACCAGGTCGCCAGTGACCTGCCGATCGCGGTGGTGGATGCGGACCACAGCGCCAGCAGCCGCGAGCTGATCCGGCATGTGGACGCACTGCTGGCGGTGCGGGTGGTCAGCCAGCCGCCGGATCTGGCCCAGGCCAAGCAGCAACTGCTGCGCGGCGAGGTGGATGGCATCGTGCTGATCCCGCAGCGGCTGGAGCGCGACATCCTGCGTGGCGGCAGCGGCCAACTGGTGTTGTTGGGCAACGGTGCCTACCTGAGCCGGGCCAGCACCATCCTCAACGGGCTGGCCGAGGGCATCACCGGCTTTGGTCGCCAGCAGGCAGTGCGCCAGGCGGCTTTCATGGGCGCGCCGCAGGCAGCGCCGCTGCAACTGGTGCAGCGGCCGCTGTACAACACGCGTGAAGGCTACGGCAGCAGCGTGGTGCCCGGTGTATCGGAATTGATCGTGCACCAGACCTTGTTGCTCGGCATTGGCGTACTGTTGGGCAGTCGCCGCGCGCAGCTTGGCCGGCGCCTGCAGTTCGACCTGCCGACCTTGTCCGGTATGGGGCTGGCCTTCGTTGTGGTGGCGGTGTGCGGGCTGCTGTACTACGTCGGCTTCACTGCCTGGGCGCAGGACTATCCACGCGGCGGCAACGTTCCCGGGATGTTGTTGGCGGTGCTGCTGTTCGCGCTGGCGACGGTGCCGTTCGGGATGTTCATCGCCAGCTTCTTCGACACCCGCGAGCGGGCGTTCCAATACGTCACCGCGGTGTCGATCCCGTTGTTCTTCCTGTCCAACCTGTCGTGGCCGGCGATTGCCTCGCCGCCAGCGCTGGTGGCGCTGGCCAAGTTGCTGCCGACCACCGCCGGCATCAATGCCATCGTCCGCACCCAGCAGTTGGGTGCGCGCTTGCCGGAGATAGCTGGCGAGCTGCTCAACCTGCTGTTGCTGGCGCTGCTGTACGGCGGCCTGATGCTGTGGCGGCTGCATGGCCAACGGCGGCGCTGAGCGCCGCGCGGGCTGCTAGCATCGGCGCATGGATTCCCTCAGTCAGATCGTTCTCGGCGGCGCCATCGCCGCCGCCATCACCCCCGCCGCACATCGCCGCGCCGCCTTGCTTGCCGGTGCTGCGCTAGCAACGCTGCCGGATCTGGACGGTTTGGCGATCATGGCCTTCACCGACAACCCGGTGAGCCTGATGACGGTGCACCGCAGCTTCAGCCATTCGCTGTTCGTGCTCCCTTTGCTCGGCACCTTGATCTGGTGGTTGTACAAACGCTTCGGCCATGGCCGCGTTGCCCAGGCACCGACGCGCTGGTGGTGGGCGATCGTGCTGGCGCTGGTGACGCATCCATTGCTGGATGCTTTCACTGTTTACGGCACGCAACTGTGGTGGCCGCTGACGCCGCCACCGACGATGTGGTCCAGCGTCTTCATCATCGATCCGCTATATACGATCTGGTTGTTGATCGCCTGCGGCATTGCCTGGTTCGCGCGTGCACGACCGTTGGCGCAACGCGCGCTGGTGGCGGGCCTGGTGTTGAGCACTGGTTATCTGGGCTGGTCGTTGATCGCCAAGGCGCAGGTGGATCGGCTGGCCGCGCGATCCCTGGCGCAGATGGGCCTGGCCGATGCGCCGCGCTTCTCGGTGCCGATGCCGTTCAACACCTTGCTGTGGCGGGTGGTGGCGATGACGCCGCAAGGCTATGTGGTCGGTGATCGTTCGCTATGGGCCGATCACGGGCCGATGCAGTTCCAGGGCTACCCGTCGAATGTGCAGGCGCTGCGACAAGCCGCCGATGTGCCTGCGGTGCAGCGACTGAACTGGTTCAACCACGGTTTCATGCGTGCCCAGGTAGTCGATGGCGAGCTGGTGCTCAGTGATCTGCGCATGGGGCTGGAGCCGGATTACAACTTCAACTTCGCCGTTGCCAGCGAGCGCGATGGCCAGTGGCAGGCGATGCCGCCACGGCAAGTGATGCCGGCCTATCGGCAGGCCGGCAATCGTGATGTGCTGAAGCAGCGCTTGGCGCTGATGTGGCAGCGTATCTGGCGTGCGCCGGTGGCAACCGGCGCCGCAACTCAGTAGACCGTGGCGCGGGCCTGCACGAAGGAATAGAAGAACACCGCATTGGGGTCGTTCTGCACCTGGGTGAACTCGGCGCGCATGCCATCCACCGTCGCCTGGTCGACCTTGCCGGCTTCCAGCAGTTGCTCGGCCGCTGACAGCAGCAGTTCTTCCCACAGCGCGAACATCACCTTGCGCCGCGCTGGTTCGCGATTGTCCAGGTGCACGGTCTTGGTCTGCGTCTGCACGTCACGGAAGCCGCCGGCCAGCAGCAGGTTGCCGAGCTTGGCGCCGACGAACGGGTCGCCACCGCTGTCGATTTGGAAATCGTTGAACGCCATCCAGTAGCGCCACAGGTTGGGCGAGTAGGGGTCAAGCAGGAACGAGGCGTTCATCACCTCGGTGACGAATACCGGTGAGCCCGGGCTCAGCACCCGCCGCACTTCGGCCAGCGCGCGCGCGGGCGAGGGGACGTGTTCCAGCACCCAGCACAGGAAGGCGCCGTCGAAGCTGCGCGGTTCGAACGGCAGGTCGGTGGCATTGGCGCGCTGGAATTCGACGCGCTCCTGCAGCCACGGCATCTGTGCCAGATGCGCGTTGGCGGCAGCCAGCTGGCGCTCGTTGAGATCGATGCCGGTAACCCGCAGCTCGGGGAAGCGGCGCAGCAGGATCTCGCTCTGCGCACCGACGCCGCTGCCTACTTCGAGGATGTGGCGGGAGTTGCGGAAGTCGATGTCATGGAAGATCGCCGGTTCGAACAGGCGTGCCTGCTTGCGCAGCCGCTCCTGTTCGTTTGCCGAGAAGCCATGCAGGTAGGGGAAGTCGTTGAGAGTCATGGAAACAGCGTCGTGCAGTGATCCGCCCAGTATCGCCAGCCGGTGTTACCGCGGCGCATGCGTAACGGAACCCAGCATTGCGGTGCCAGCAGCAATGTCGGCGTGGTGCGGGTTTGCGGCCTTGCGCGGCTGATAGCCATTGGTTCTGAGAATTTACCGATTTGGAATCAGGCTTTGGTGGGAGTGTGGATGACCGCTTTTCGGCGGCTTAAAAGCCAGGGTTTCATTTGTTCTGAAAATGAAACGAATTATTGGAATTTAAGTAATTGTTCCGAATTTGGCGACAAATACAATGGGCGTCATCAAGCAAAGACCGGCGGTGTTGCCGGGCTGCTTTCCCCTGAAGGAAACGATCATGAACAGCCAAGCCATCTCCCTGTACAAGAAGCGCCGCTCCCAGTACGCCCTCGGCAAGCAGCTGCCGATCAGCCAGGACGACACCATCCAGTTGATCAAGCAGGCAGTGCGCGAGGCGCCGTCTTCGTTCAACTCGCAGTCCACCCGCGCACTGATCCTGTTCGGCGACCACAGCCAGAAGTTCTGGGACCTGACCAAGGAAGAGCTGCGCAAGATCGTACCGGCAGAGGCGTTTGCGGCCACCGAAGGCAAGATCAACAGCTTTGCCGCCGGCGCAGGCACGGTGCTGTATTTCACCGACACCGACGTGGTGAAGGGCCTGCAGGAGCAGTTCTCCCTGTACGCCGACAATTTCCCGGTGTGGGCGGAACAGTCCAACGGCATGGCCCAGTTCGCGGTGTGGACCGCACTGGCCGAGGCCGGTGTCGGCGCCAGCCTGCAGCATTACAACCCGTTGGTGGACGAAGCCGTGCGCAGGCAGTGGGGCATCCATGGCAACTGGCAGCTGCGTGCGCAGATGCCGTTCGGCTCGAATGAAGCCCCGTTCGGTGAAAAGACCTTCATGGAAGACGAAGCGCGCTTCAAGGTATTTGCCTGATCAAGGTATTCGGCTGAATTGCAGTGGCGCGGTTCTCTCCCCCGCGCGCCGCTGACAGTCGAACGGGCCCATCAGCACCCGCTGGTGGGCTTTTTTTGTAGTGCCGAGCCATGCTCGGCAAGGGGCTTCATGCACAATCCGCCAGATCGTTGGTAAGGCCTTAGCCGAGCATGGCTCGGCTCTACAGGAAGGGCTCCATGCACAATCCGCCAGATCGTCGGTAAGGCCCCAGCCGAGCATGGCTCGGCTCTACAGGAGGGGCTTCATGCACAATCCGACAGATCGTTGGTAACGCCCCAGCCGAGCATGGCTCGGCTCTACAAGGCGTACGCGGTTTCGCCGGCTATCAGCGCATCGAAATAATCGCGGGTCAGTTGGATCTGCGCATCGGCAGTCTCGGCAGCGTTGACCACGGCGCGGAATGCGGCGTTCTCCGGGCGGTCCTTTGCGTACCAGCCCAAGTGCTTGCGCGCGATGCGCACGCCCTGCGGTTCGCCGTAGAAAGCGTGCAGGTCGTTGAGATGACCGAGCAGGATGTCGCGTACTTCTTCCACCGAGGGCGGTGGCAGTTCTTCGCCGGTGGCCAGGTAATGGGCGATCTCGCGGAAAATCCACGGCCGGCCCTGTGCGGCGCGGCCCACCATCACCGCATCGGCGCCGGTGAGCTTGAGCACCTGCTCAGCCTTGCGCGGTGAATCCACGTCGCCATTGGCCAATACCGGGATCTTCAACATCGCTTTGATCGCGGCGATGGTTTCGTACTCGGCCACGCCGGTGTAATGCTGGTCGCGGGTGCGGCCATGGATGGCCAGCGCGGCGATGCCGCTGTCTTCGGCGATACGGGCGATGGTCGGCGCGTTGCGCACTTCTGCGCACCAGCCGGTACGGATCTTCAGTGTGACCGGCACATCGACGGCCTTGACCACGGACTCAAGAATGCGCGCCACCAGCGCTTCGTCACGCATCAGTGCCGAGCCGGCCCAGGCGTTGCAGACCTTCTTGGCCGGGCAGCCCATGTTGATGTCGATGATCTGCGCGCCGTGGTCGACGTTGTAGCGCGCCGCCTCGGCCAACTGCTGCGGCTCGGTGCCGGCGATCTGTACGCTGATCGGTGCTGGTTCGCCAGCATGGTCCATGCGATGGATGGACTTGCGGGTGGTCCAGAAGCGCGGGTCGCTGATGGTCATTTCCGAGGCGGCCAGACCTGCACCAAGCCGTTTGCACAGCTGGCGGAATGGCTTGTCGGTGACGCCGGCCATGGGCGCGAGCACCACGTTGGGCGCAATGGTGTAGGGGCCGATCTGCATGGGGCTAGTGTAAGGCGCTGGCTGAAACGGCGGCTGTAGGAGCGGCGTAAGCCGCGAAGCTGGCAATGCGTGAAAGGCCAGAGTGCTTACCCCTCCCCAACCCTCCCCTGCTGCGCAAGGGAGGGGGCGCAGCTATGGGCTCAGACGTCGGCCGGGGTCATCCGCGGCATCGCCAGCGCGGCGCCTTCGTTCTCGGTGGAGCGGGCGGCGTACTGGTTGGCGAAGCGCACGTGCTTGATGAACGCAGCATCCGGTGCCGCTGCCAGCGAAGCAGCGAGGGCGCCGTTGAAGGCGTCGCCGGCACCGGTGGTATCCACCACCTGCACCGACTCGGCAGCCACCCGGTAGTACGGCTGGCTGTCGCTGCGCAGCTTGTCCTCATCGTGCGAGACAAACACACCAACCGCGCCCAGCGTCACCACCACGGTGTTGCTGGACAGCTTGCGGCACAGGGCGTGCAGGCTGGCACCGTCCAGGGCGGCGACGTCATCGGCCTCGATGCGTTCGCCGACATGGCGGCCGAGCAGGGCGGCAAACTCGGTTTCGTTGGGGGTCAGCACATCGGCCAGCTTGAGCAGGCTGATGGTGGACGGGGCATTGGCGGGGGCGGCGTTGAGCATGGTCAGTACGCCGGCCTCGCGGGCCTGCGCCAACGCGGCTTCGATGGTTTCCACCGGCGATTCCAACTGGGCCAGCAACACCTTGGCACCACCGATCAGGGTGGCGTTGGCGGCAACGAAGTCCGTGCTCAGCGAGGCGTTGGCACCGGCGCCGATCACGATCGAGTTGCGGCCACGGCCATCGACGTAGATGCCAGCGGTGCCGGTCGGCTCGGCGGTGGCTTCGGCCACCAGCGTGATGCCGTCGGCGTTGGCCAGCTGGCGGGCGAGGTCGCCGCCAGCATCGGCGCCGAGCGCGCAGACGAAGCTGGTGTCGGCACCGGCGCGGCGTGCCGCGACGGCCTGGTTGAAGCCCTTGCCACCGGGACCGGTGCTGTAACGGCCAGCAATGGTCGCTCCCGGCGCGGGTAGGGCATCGCAGCGCCAGACGTGATCGACATTGAAGGAACCGGCAACGACTACAGAACTCATGGAATCTTTGTCTCTAAGGTGGCGATGAAACAGCAGCTGCGATGGCCTGGCCATCTGGCACGGCCGCTTTGTAGCGGCCGGGCCGTATCAGCTGGATTGAATCAACTGAAGTGGGTCAGCACGCCGGCAATGGTGGCGGTCATCAAGGTGGCGATGGTGCCGCCCAGAACCGCACGCAGGCCGAACTTTGCCAGGTCCTGGCGACGGTCCGGGGCCAGCCCGCCGATGCCGCCGATCTGGATGGCGATCGAGCTGAAGTTGGCGAAGCCGCACAGGGCGTAGGTTGCGATCAGGCGGCCTTCTTCGCTCAAGGTGGTGCCAGGAACGTTGCCCTGGATGATCTGCGACAGGTCCATGTAGGCGACAAATTCGTTGATCACGACCTTCTGGCCAATCAGCGAACCCACGGTGGTGGCGTCAGCCCACGGCGTGCCGATCACCCAGGCGATCGGTGCCAGCACGTAGCCGAAGATGGTGGCCAGGTTGGTCGGCTTGCCGATGGCGGCGGCCAGGCCGGTGACGTCACCGATCCAGGTCAGTGGCGCATTGAGCAGGGCGATCAGGGCGATGAAGGCCAGCAACATGGCGCCGATGTTCAGTGCCAGGCGCAGACCATCGCCAGCGCCGGCAGCGGCGGCGTCGATGATGTTGGAGGAGGTCTTTTCCACTTCCATCTTGACCGTGCCGCGGGTCAGCGGGGTGCCGGTCTCCGGCACCAGCAGCTTGGCGACCACCAGCGTGGCCGGTGCGGCCATGATCGAGGCGGCCAGCAGATGCTTGGCGTAGAAGGCCTGCGAGGCCGGATCACCACCACCGAGCATGCCGACATAGGCAGCCAGTACGCCGCCAGCGATATGCGCCATGCCGCCGATCATCATGGTGATCAGCTCGGACTGGGTCATCTTGGAGATGTAGGGGCGCACGGTCAGCGGCGCCTCGGTCTGGCCGATGAAGACGCTGGCGCAGACGCTGGTGGTTTCCGCGCCGGACACGCGCATCACCTTGGTGATGGCCGCAGCCATGACCCGCACGATGGCCTGCATCACGCCCAGGTGGTACATCACGCCCATCAGCGCCGAGAAGAAGATGATGGTCGGCAGCACCTGGAAGGCAAAGATGAAGCCGTACTTGGGCACATCCATCAGGCTGCCGAAGATGAAGTTCGAGCCTTCATTGACGAAGCTCAGGATCTTGACGAAGCCCTTGCCCAGCCAGTCGAACACGTCACGGCCGCCCGGAACCAGCAGCACCAGCGCCGCGAACGCGATCTGCAGGGTGATGCCGGTGGCAACCAGTTTCCAATCAACGGCTTTCTTGTTGTTGGAGAAAAGCCAGGTGATGCCCAAAAGCACCGCCAGGCCGAACAGGCCGAAGCCGATTCTGCCCAAACCTTCGAACATGAGTAATCCCCGGGCGTGCCCGCAAAAGACGCAAGCCTAGAGCAGCGGCTGATGCCGGGCAAGAATATCTCCGGCATAAGCCGGTATTTGCTGGGATTGCGCCGGTATCGGCAAGGTCCGCAGGGCGGTCCGGTGCGCAGCCGGGGTTACACTTGTGGCCTGTCTGCGCGGATTCCGCGCACCGTCCCCTAGTTGGAGCCAGCCATGCAATACCGTCGTCTCGGGTCGTCCGGCCTGCAGCTGTCCGCCCTGTCATTTGGTGCCTGGGTGACCTTTGGCAGCCAGATCGGGCGCGACGAATCGCGCAACCTGATTGCCTGCGCCTGGGACAACGGGGTCAATTTCTTCGACAACGCCGAGGTCTATGCCAAGGGCCGCGCCGAGGAGGTAATGGGGGATGTGATCGCCGACCTGCGCCTGCCGCGCGATGGCTTCTGCGTGTCGTCCAAGGTGTTCTTTGGCGCGGTCGACGAGCCGGCACCGACCCAGCGCGGGCTCTCGCGCAAACACGTCACCGATGCCTGCCACGCCGCGCTCAAGCGCCTGCGGGTGGACTATCTGGACCTGTATTACTGCCACCGACCCGACGCGGAGACCCCGATCAGCGAAACCGTGCTGGCGATGGACAACCTGATCCGCCAAGGCAAGGTGCTGTACTGGGGTACCTCGGAGTGGTCGGGCGCGCAGATCGCCGAGGCGGTGTCCTTTGCCCGCGCCAACCATCTATATGCGCCGAGCATGGAGCAGCCGCAGTACAACCTGCTGCACCGCGCCCGCGTGGAGCAGGAGTACGCGCCGCTGTATGCCGATGCCGGATTGGGCACCACCATCTGGTCGCCGCTGGCTTCGGGCCTGCTGACCGGCAAGTACAACGACGGCATCGCCGAGGATTCGCGCCTGGGGCAGACCACGCTGGGCTGGTTGCAGGCCTCGGTGCTGGGCGAGCCGGCCGATGACCGTGTGGGCAAAGTGCGTCGTTTCACCGCCTTGGCCGCGGAGCTGGGCGAGTCGCCGGCGCGGCTGGCGATTGCCTGGTGCCTGCGCAACCCGCAGGTGTCCAGCGTGATCCTCGGTGCGAGCCGGGTGTCGCAGCTGGAAGAGAACCTGCGCGCACTGGACGTGCTGGGCAGGGTGGAAGAGGGCGCCTGGCAGCAGATCGAGGCGATCTTCGCCTGATAGTGGAGGTGTAGTGCCGAGCCATGCTCGGCAGGAGCCTTGCCAGCGGGGTTTCAGGCCCGTGTTCATGGGGTTTGTGGGAGCGGCGTGAGCCGCGAAGCCAGAAATCAATCAGATTGCGGGCATATTGGTAGCTTCATTGCTGCCTGCTTCGCAGCTTACGCCGCTCCCGCCAGCGTTGACGGTGGGCCGGTGAGGCCCCTGCCGAGCATGGCTCGGCACTACGGGTGGAACGATGACCCTGTCTGGCAGGGTTAGAGGCTTGTTTGCGAATTTGTTGTAAATAGTTCTTGCATCGTTATTGAGAATCATTATCATCAACTCCGTCCCCAGCACGGAATCACGATGATGTCGGCCCAGCCCGTTATGCTTCGCCCCCGCACCCTCCACCTGCCGCAGCGCCCGGTTCAGTTGTTGCCGGTCGATGGCGTTGTCGATAGCGGCGCCCTGCTCAAGGGCCAACGCGAGATCGTGATCCAGCACGGCGATAAGTTCTATCGCCTGCGGCACACCAGCAACGACAAGCTGATCCTCACCAAATAAGTCGCTGCACGGCCGCGTTCGCCGCAGCCAGCGTTGCCACGCTTGGCTCCCAGGAACGCAAGGCTCTCTCCCCCCCTTGACTGCAGTCTGGTTGCTCCGGCAACCGGGCTGTCTGTCAGGGGTTTTGTCCACTCCAAGATTCCAGGCCTCCATGATCCGTCCAACTGTCTTGAGTGCCGCCCTGTGGGCGGTGCTGTCCCCCGCGCGTGCAGAGAACGTCGCCGCGCCTGCGGTGCATGAATTCGACCGCGTCCAGGTCACCGCTACCCGTACCGAGCGTGCTGTCAGTGACGTCGCCGCCACGGTCGATGTGATTGATCGCGAGCAGCTGGACAAGCAGTTGGCCAACGATATTTCCGACCTGGTGCGTTACGAGCCGGGCGTGTCGGTGACCCGCAGCGCTACCCGTTTCGGCCTGGGTGGTTTCCGTATCCGCGGCCTGGACGCCAATCGCGTGCTGATCCAGACCGATGGCATCGCCATGCCGAAGAGCTTCACTATCGGCAGCTTCGCCAACAGCAACCGCAATTTCACCGATCTGGAAACGCTCAAGCGCGTTGAAATCGTGCGTGGCCCGGCCAGTTCGCTGTACGGCTCCGACGCACTTGGTGGCGTGGTGGCCTTCGTCACCAAGGATCCGGCGGACTACCTGAAGGACGGCAAGGACAGCTATGTCGGCCTGAAGTTCGGCTATGACGGCGAGTGGAAAGGCCTGTTGGCCGGTGCCACCGCAGCGTGGGGCGGTGAGCGTTGGAGCGGCATGGTCAACGTCAATCATCACCAGGGCCAGGAGACGGTCAACAAGGGTGACGTGCGCAGCATGGACTACACCCGCACCGCGCCGAACCCGCAGGAACGCGACGGCCGCAGCGTCTTGGCCAAGCTCGTCTATGCGCCGGATGAAAGCCAGCGCTTCCGCCTGACCGTGGAAGGCAACGAGGAGAGCACCGATACCGACGTGTTCTCCTCGGTCAACGACGAGCATCCGGTTGCGGCGTCGCGCACCACCACCAGCATGAAGGCGCATGACACACAGAACCGCACCCGGTTGTCCTTCGCCCATGAAATGGATGCGCTGGATGCCGCCTTCGCAGACAGCCTGAACTGGCAGGTCTACAGCCAGAACAGCGAAACCAAACAGGTCACCGACGAAGGCCGGACCAATGGCAGCCGCCGTCATCGCGCCTTCCATTTCGACCAGCGCGTCTACGGTGCGCAGCTGCAGTTCAACAAGGCCTTGGATACCGGCTCGGTCACGCATGCGCTGACCTGGGGCTTCGATGGCGCGGTCACCGACATCCGCCAGAAGCGCGATGGTTACCAGGTGCTGGCCAACGGCACCGTCAGCTCCAACATCTCGCCGGACAACTTCCCGGTGCGCGATTTCCCGATCACCAAGACCACCGAACTCGGTCTGTACCTGCAGGACGAAATGCGCCTGGCCGACGGCCGCCTGTCGGTGGTGCCCGGCCTGCGCGTTGACCATTACCGGCTCAAGCCTGAAGTGGACAGCATCTTCAGGGAGGACAACCCGGACATGGCGGTGGCCTCGCTGACCAAGACCAGTGTCTCGCCGAAGCTGGGTGTGGTGTGGCGCTTCGATGATCAGTGGTCGGTGTTTGCCGGCTATGCGCATGGCTTCCGTTCGCCGCCGTACAACGATGTCAATCTTGGCTTCACCAATCTGACCTTTAATTACACCGCCATCCCCAACCCGGACCTGAAGCCGGAAACCAGCAATGGCGTGGAGCTGGGCGTGCGCTATGTCAGCCCGGTCGCCTACATGAGCGTCAGCGGCTACTGGAACGACTACCGCGACTTCATCGAATCGCAGCGCTATGTGGGGGTCAACGCACAGGGCCTGATGGTGTTCCAGTCGCAGAACATTGCTGATGCCCGCATCTACGGCGCCGAGCTGAAGGCTGGTGTGGATTTCGGCCAGGTCAGTGATGCGTTGAAGGGCTTGGGCCTGCGCGGCGCCGTGGCATGGGCGCATGGACAGAACCGTACCGAAGACACGCCGCTGGATTCGGTGGACCCACTGCGTGGCACCGTCGGCCTGATGTACGACCGCGACGATTGGGGCGTGGAACTGGCCGGCACGTTTGCGCGCCGCAAGGACCGCGTTGCGGTGGCCACGGCGTATCGTCCGGCCGGTTACGGGGTGATGGACCTGATGGCGCATTGGAACTTCGCGCCGGGCGCCAAGTTCAATGTCGGCGTGTTCAACCTGACTGATCGCAACTACATCGACTGGTCCAGCATCACCTCGACGCTGGCCGGCAGCAGCACCGTGATTGATCGCTTCAGCAACCCGGGTCGCACCGTTTCGGCCAGCGTCTCGGTGTCCTGGTAAGCAACGACGTTAGCGGTTCCTCCAGGAGCCGGCGAAGGAACGCATCGTGGCCATGGATGGCCATCCCTTCCATTCGCACAAGGAAAACCAATGAAACTGCTTTCCGCCAGCCTGCCGCTGCTGTTTTTCGTCAGCACCGCTGCCAGCGCCGCCACTGCCGATATCGCCCGTGACCACGACAGCATCCTGAAGATGCAGGGTGAGTACACGGTGGACTTCGCCTTCGATGAAACCGTGCTGCTCAAGCCCGGTTACGAACGTGCGTCTGCGATGCGCAGCGGTGGTGACGAAGTGGTGATCGTGGTTGAAGACACACCGCAGCGCATCGTGCTGCAGCATCTGTTGGTGGATACCAAGAGCGGCCATGTCACCAAGCATTGGCGCCAGGACTGGGTCTACGAAGCGCCGCAGCGTTTCGAGTTCACCGCCGACCAGACCTGGACGGTGCGGGCGATTCCGGAGGCACTCAACAAGGGCGCATGGACGCAGTGCGTCTACGAAGTCAGCGACGCACCGCGCTATTGCGGTACCGGTCGCTGGAGCTACAACAACAATGTGCCGACCTGGACCAGTGATCTGAGCTGGCGGCCGTTGCCGCGCCGCGAATACACCAAGCGCAGCGACTACAACGCGCTGGCGGTGGTGAACCAGCACACGCTGACCCCGAACGGCTGGGCCCACGAGCAGTTCAACACCAAGGTGCAGCGCAATGCGGACGGCAGCCAGGTGGAGATCGCGCGCGAGTTCGGTTTCAACGACTACATCAAGACCACGGAAGTGGACTTCACCCCGGCGCGGACCTACTGGGCTGCCACCGCACCTTTCTGGGCGCAGGTACGCCAGCGCTGGGATGGTTTCCTTGGCAAGGCGCCGGGCGTGCACCTGAAGACCAAGCTTGATGGCATGGCGATGATCATGCCGCTGTTCCAGCAGGCTGAGGAAATCCAGGGTGGCGCGGTGTTGGATACCGGCAAGATCGATGCGGTGTTCGCCAAGTACGTGGAAGCGGCCAGGTAAGTTGGCGTTGCCTGGCTTTTTTTAACTTGTGGGAGCGGCGTAAGCCGCGAAGCTGCTGCAGCATCAGGGCTAAGCGCCCCCCTCTCCAACCCTCCCCTTGGCTTCGCCAAAGGGAGGGAGCAGGGCAGCATCGTGGTGATTCCTTTGATGCCAGCTTCGCGGCTGACGTCGCTCCTGCAGCCTTGCGGCCTATTCCTTGAACATCAACAACGCGGCCAGCAGGATCAGCGCGAACGCCGCCCAGTGGTTCCACTTCAGCGGCTGCCCCAGGTAGGTGGCAGAGAACACCGCGAAAACCACCAGGGTGATCACTTCCTGCATGCCCTTGAGCTGAGGCGCCGAGTACACCGCGCTGCCCATGCGGTTGCCAGGCACCTGCAGGCAGTATTCGAAGAAGGCAATTCCCCAGCTGACCAGGATCACCGTCATCAATGGCGCGGTCTTGAATTTCAGGTGGCCGTACCATGCGATGGTCATGAATACGTTGCTGGCGACCAGCAACAGTACCGGGTAGAGGTAGGCGGTAAAGGAGGGGGCGGCCATATCCAGTTTCATCAGGGCGGGTCGCTAGCATAGGGTGCGGGCGGGCAATGGCTCGTCCTCGCCGGGCTGGTTTCAAGTGATACCAATGGCGACGTAAAGCCGTCTTCACACGGAGTCCACCAGGAATACGGCATCTTTCACAAAGCTGAAGACTAAGGAGGCTCCATGCGACAGACCAAGGAATCGTCCGGGCTGGTACTGGTTGTCGAAGACAACCGCAACATCTCCGAGATGATTGGCGAATATCTGGAAGGCAAGGGTTTCGAGGTGGACTACGCAGCCGATGGCCTGGACGGCTACCGGTTGGCCGCTGAGAACAGTTACGACGTGGTGGTGCTCGATCTGATGCTGCCGCGACTGGACGGCATCGAGGTATGCCGGCGCCTGCGTAATGAAGCGCGCAAGTCCACGCCGGTGCTGATGCTGACCGCACGCGACACGTTGGACGACAAGCTCACTGGCTTGGGCTACGGCGCTGACGATTACCTGACCAAGCCATTCGCGATCCAGGAACTGGAGGCACGCCTGCGTGCGCTGATCCGCCGCGAGCGCCGCCAGGTGGGTGCCGAGGTGCTGAAGGTCGCCGACCTGGTGCTGGACCCGGTCAGCATGCGTGCCACCCGTGCCGGCAGCGAGCTGCAGTTGTCGCCGATTGGCCTGCGCCTGCTCACCATCCTGATGCGCGAATCACCGCGCGTGGTGACCCGTCAGGAAATCGAGCGCGAGATCTGGGGCAATGGCCTGCCCGACTCGGACACCTTGCGCAGCCATCTGTACAACCTGCGCAAGATCATCGACAAGCCGTTTGACCGACCCCTGCTGCACACCGTGCAGAGTGCCGGTTACCGGATTGCCGACATCGGCCAGTCCATGGGCTGATCTGCAGGGGCGTGTACTGGCACCTGTGGTTTGAAGAACCGCCGCAGAACATGAGTCGCGGCGGTTTTTTTTCAGCCAGCTGATTCTGCGGCGGAGCCAGTCCATTCCCTATAATCACGCGTGCTTCTAGGGGGGGCGCATGTCGTACGGGTTACCGCGGAAGATCAGAATAGCCTTCATCCTGCAGGCGCTGCTGGCGAGTCTGGCGGTGCTGCTTGGCGGCTATCTGATGGCGCTGGTGGTCAAGTACGGCCTGATCAACGCAGTCCTGCAGAGCGAGGCACAGTATTACTGGCAGCAAAGCGCGCAAATGGCAGAGCTGGCGCCACCCAATACGCTGCGCATCCGTGGCTACCTGCAGCCGGCAGGGCAATCCGACACGGTCGTGCCTGCGCAGCTGCGCGCACTGGCGCCGGGGTTTCATGAGCTGGAGTCGTCCGACCAGCTGGTGCTGGTGGACCAGCAGCCGGAGGGGCGGCTGTACCTGGTGTTCCAGCGTTCGATCGCGCACCGCGCGGCGGTATGGGCAGGGGTGTTGTTGATCCTGCTGGCCATCCATGCATCGTCGTGGCTGACCTATCGGGCCTCGGCGCGGCTGGTTGCACCGGTGAGCTGGCTGGCCCGACGGGTATCGCTGTGGGATCCACGCCACCCCGATGCGAAGGAGCTGGCACCGGCACGCTTGCCGCCGGAGGTGCAGGGCGAGACCCGGCAATTGGCGCTGGCCCTGCATGACATGGCTGGCAAGGTTGGCGATCACGTGGCCCGCGAGCGCAACTTCACCCGTGATGCCAGTCATGAGCTGCGTACGCCGTTGACCGTGATCCGTATGGCCAGCGACATGGCCTTGGCCGATTCCGGGCTGACCCCGCGCCTGCAGCGCAGCCTGCAGCGCATCCAGCGTGCAGGCCGCGACATGGAAGCGGTGATCGATGCCTTCCTGCTGCTGGCCCGCGAGGTGGACGTGGAACCGCAGTCGGAGCTGTTCGATGTCGGCGAAGTGGTGCGCTACGAGGCCGCCAACGTTGAGGAGCTGTTGCAGGGCAAGCAGGTCCAGCTGCGGGTGCTGGTGGAAGGCAACCAGATGCTGGTGGCGCCGCCACGGGTGATGCACGTGGTGGTGGCCAATCTGCTGCGCAATGCCTGTCTTTACACCGACGTGGGCGAGGTCGAGGTGCGGGTGATGCCGGGCCAGGTGGTCGTCCGCGACACCGGCATCGGCATGAGCAGCGAAGCGCTTGCGCGGGTCTTCGACCCCTTCTTCCGGGCCGACGGCGGCAGCCAGCTGGGTGTAGGGTTGGGCCTGCCGATCGTGCGCCGGCTGTGTGAGCGCTGCGGCTGGCACATCGAGATCGACAGCCGTGAGGGGCAGGGCACCACCGTGACCCTGCTCTATCGCTGAGATGGGGCTTGGCGGCTGCCTCGGTAAGCAAGGGGCAGATGTGGCAAAATTGGCGGCTAATCTCACGCTACCGGTGTCATCCCCATGAGCGGTTGTCCAGCCTTCAAGGTTCTGCCCGGCCGCGCTGCGGCAACTGGCAAGGTGTCGCATGGCTGATCAGATCGGGCACCTGCCGCGCGGCCCGGGACGCATCCTCAAGGCCGCCAAGTGGTCCTGGCAGGGGCTTTGCGCTGCCTGGATGCACGAGTCCTCGTTCCGGCTGGAGGTCTGCCTGTTCGTGGTGCTTGCGCCGTTGGCGTTGTGGCTGGGCCAGAGCCCGGTCGAACAGGTGCTGATGATCGGCTCGATGCTGCTGGTGATCGCCATGGAGCTGGCCAACTCGGCCATCGAGGCGGTGATCGAACGCTACGGCCCGGAGTACCACGTGCTGGCGGGCCGCGCCAAGGACATGGGCTCGGCGGCGGTATTCGTGCTGATGATGAACGTGCTGCTGTGCTGGGGCCTCATCCTGCTGCCGCGCGTTTTCTGACAAGTCAGCCGCCGGGCGGCGCTGACGCAATGGTTTTATTGAAGGATTGTTCACATGTCTCTTGAGTTTCTAGCCGACCCGAATGTATGGGTCACCCTGTTCATGCTCAGCGCACTGGAAATCGTGCTCGGTATCGACAACCTGGTCTTCATCTCCATCGCGGTCGGGCGCCTGCCCGAACACAAGCGCCCGCTGGCGCGCCGCGTGGGTATCGCGGTGGCCTGCATCACCCGCATCCTGCTGCTGATCTCGCTGGCCTATCTGGCACATATGGAGAGCAACCTGTTCAACGTGGCCGGCATGGGTATCTCCATCCGCGACCTGGTGTTGATCGTGGGTGGCCTGTTCCTGCTCTACAAGGGCGGCAAGGAAATCCGTGAGCTGGTCACCGGTGGCGAAGACGAAGACCCGACCACGACCAAGGTGGCATCGTCGTTCGGCATGGTGATCGCGCAGATCGCGGTGATCGACATCGTGTTCTCGCTGGATTCGGTGATCACCGCCGTCGGCATCGCCTCGCACGTCCCGGTGATGGTCTGTGCGGTGTTGTTGTCGGTAGCGGTGATGCTGCTGGCAGCCAACCCGCTGGGCCGTTTCATCGACGCCAACCCGACCGTGAAGCTGCTGGCGCTGGCCTTCATCCTGATGGTGGGTGCGGTGCTGGTGCTGGATGGCCTGGACGTGCACGTGCCCAAGCCCTACATCTATGCGGCGATGGGTTTCTCGATCCTGGTGGAGTGGCTGAACCTGCTGATGCGCCGCAACGCCAAGGCCCACCACGTGCCGGGTTCGGACAACTGGTAAGTGTTTGATCGGCCGGTATCCCCGGCCGAGAACCTGACCTGAAAGGGCCGGCATTGCCGGCCCTTTGCTTTTTTTTTGTGGGAGAGGCGTCAGCCGCGAAGCCGGCGCAGCTGTGGTTGCGGGGATGTCCGCAATCCGAAGGATGGCCTGCTTCGCGGCTGACGCCGCTCCTACAACCGCCTGGCCCAGGGACGTTGCCGTCCCCCGGTCTTTGCAAACCTTGAACAGGCAACGTGGCATGCTCGGGACTCCAGCCATCCAGGGCCCGACCCATGCGCCAGTACCTTCGCCTGATGTTGCTTGTCATCGCGGTCATTTCCGTTTCCGGCTGTGGCTACAACGCCATCCAGCAGAAGGATGAGGCGGTCAAGGCCGGCTGGTCCGAGGTGGTCAACCAGTACAAGCGCCGCGCCGACCTGATCCCCAACCTGGTCAATACCGTGCAGGGCTATGCCCAGCAGGAGCGGCAGGTGCTGACCGAGGTCACCAATGCCCGTTCCAGGGTCGGGCAGATCCAGGTCAATGCCGACGATGCCGATTCGCTCAAGCAGTTCCAGCAGGCGCAGGGCGAGCTGGGCAGCGCGCTGTCGCGGCTGCTGGTGGTCAGCGAGAACTACCCGACGTTGAAGTCTGACCAGAACTTCCGCGACCTGCAGGCGCAGCTGGAAGGCACCGAGAACCGCATCACCGTGGCCCGCGGCCGCTACATCCAGCTGGTGCAGGACTACAACACTTACATCCGCTCGTTCCCGCAGGTGATCACCGCCAAGATGTTCGGCTATGCGGCCAAGCCCAACTTCACCGTCGACAACGAGGCGCAGATCGCCCAGCCGCCGACCGTGAGCTTCGGCAACCAGCCGGCAGCACCGCAGCAGACGCCGCCGCCCGAGCCGGCGCAGTGAGCCGCGCGCGATGAGCGCGTTGTTGCAGCGCTTGGGCTTGCTGCTGTGCCTGCTTGGCCTCGGCTGGGCAGGCCCGGCGCTGGCCCAGCAGCTGGCGCCGATTCCGCCGCTGGATTCGCCGGTGGTCGATACCACCGGCACCCTTGATGCGGCGCAGAAGCAGGCGTTGGAGCAGCAGGCTGTTGCCCTGCAGCAGCGCAAGGGCGCGCAGCTGCAGGTACTGATCGTGCCGAGCACACAGCCCGAGGACATCGCCCAGTACAGCACCCGCGTGTTCGACCAGTGGGCGATCGGGCGCAAGGGCGTGGATGACGGCGTGCTGCTGCTGGTGGCCAAGGATGACCGCAGGGTGCGGATCGAGCCGGGCTACGGTCTGGAAGGTGCCATCCCCGATGCAATCGCCAACCGGGTGATCCAGGAATACCTGGTGCCGCACTTCCGCCAGAACGACTACGCCGGTGGCATCACGGCCGCCAGCGGCGTGCTGGTCAAGATCATCGACGGCGAGGAGCTGCCGGCTCCGGTCAGCAGCAATCGTGATGGTGGCGGTAGCGGCGGTGATTCGATCTTTTTGTTCGCGATCATGATCGGTGTGTTTGCCTCCGCCTTCATGCGCATGCTGCTGGCCAAGCTGCCGCGGCCGATCCGTGGCGTAGTCTCGGGCCTGGTTGCTGGTGCGGCCGGTTGGCTGCTGCTGTCGGTGCTTGGCGGCGGTATTGCCGCGCTGGTGGCCTTCCTGTTGTCGCTGGGCAAGGGTTCCAGCGGTGGCTTTGCCAGCGGTGGTGGCTGGGGCGGCGGAGGTGGCTTCGGTGGCGGTGGTTTTGGCGGAGGCGGTGGGGGCTTCGGCGGAGGCGGCGGTTGGGGCGGCGGTGGTGGACGTTCGGGAGGCGGTGGCGCCTCGGGGAGCTGGTGATGCGCTGGTTACGACATTTCTTTGCTCCCTCCGCGCATGCCGCATTCCCGGAGGCCAGCCTGGACCGGATCGCCCACGCCATTGCCGATGGCGAGCGCCTGCACAGCGGCCAGGTGATGTTCGCGGTCGAGTCCGACCTGCCGCTTGCCCTGCTGTGGAAGAACACCAGCCCCCGTGCCCGTGCCGAGCACGCCTTCGCGCTGCTGCGTACCTGGGACACCGAGGCCAACAATGGCGTGCTGATCTATCTGCTGCTGGCTGACCACGCCATCGAGATCGTCGCCGACCGTGGCCTGCAGGCGCGGGTGGATTCGGCGCAATGGCAGTTGATCTGTGACCACCTGCGCGAGCAGCTGAGCGGGAATACGCGCGAAGAGGCCGTGCTGGCTGCGGTGGCCGAAGTCTCGCAGCTGCTGTCAGCGCATTTTCCACCCGATCCGGCAGGGCGTACCCGCAACGAGTTACCTGACCGCCCGCAGGTGTTCGGCTGAAGCATGGGTTGAGTGGCAAGGGGCGCTACCCCGAGAATAGGGGCTGGTTTGCCTGACAGTGCCCGCATGCTCTTTCTCCATGACATAGATCCCATCGCTTTCTCGCTGGGGCCGATCGACGTGCACTGGTACGGCGTCATGTACCTGCTCGGCTTCGCCGCCGCCTGGTGGCTGGGCCGTTCCCGCATCCTCGCCGGGCGCTTGCCGGGCGTGGACATGAACGGCTTCTCCGATCTGCTGTTCTACGCGATGTTGGGCGTGGTGCTGGGCGGACGCATCGGCTACATGCTGTTCTACGCAACTGCCGACTTCCTCGCCAACCCGCTGATCCTGCTGCGGGTCTGGGAAGGTGGCATGAGCTTCCACGGTGGCCTGATCGGCGTGTTGATCGCCGGCTGGTGGTGGACGCGCAAGCACAAGCTGCATTTCTTCGACACCATCGACTTCGTTGCGCCGCTGGTGCCACTGGGCCTGGGTTTTGGTCGCTTGGGCAACTTCATTGGTGGCGAGCTGTACGGCAAGTTCACCAATGCCGGTTGGGGCGTGATCTTCCCGCATTCGCCGCTGAAGGATGTTCCGGCCGGATTGCCGGCGATGGAACAGCTGCTGTCGGCTGCGCAGATCCAGCAGGACTATGCTGCCGGCCTGCTCAGCCAGTACGCGCGCCATCCTTCGCAGTTGTATGAAGCACTGCTGGAAGGGCTGGTGATGTTCCTGGTGCTGTGGTTCTACTCGATGAAGCCGCGCCCGCGCTACGCCGTGTCCGGCCTGTTCGCACTGCTGTATGGGTGCTTCCGCTTCCTGATCGAGTTCGTGCGCATGCCCGACAACGGCGTGTATATCGCGTTTGACTGGTTGACCCGTGGCCAGATCCTGAGCCTGCCGTTGATCGTGCTGGGCTTGGTGTTGCTGGCAATGTCGCGCCGCGCGCCGGTGTTGCAGCCGGTGCTTCCACTGGAAGAGAAGAAGGCATGAAGCAATATCTGGATCTGCTGCAGCATGTGATGGAGCACGGCACCGAGAAGTCCGACCGCACCGGCACCGGCACGCGCAGCGTGTTCGGCTGGCAGATGCGTTTCGACCTCAACCAGGGCTTCCCGCTGGTCACCACCAAGAAGCTGCACCTGCGCTCGATCATCCACGAGCTGCTGTGGTTCCTGAAGGGCGATACCAATATTGGCTACCTGAAGGACAACAAGGTCAATATCTGGGACGAGTGGGCCGATGCCAACGGTGACCTCGGTCCGGTCTACGGCAAGCAGTGGCGCAGCTGGGCCACCGCCGATGGACGCGAGATCGACCAGATGCAATGGCTGGTGGACGAGATCAAGCGCAATCCGGATTCGCGCCGTTTGGTGGTCAGCGCCTGGAACGTCGGCGAGCTGTCGCAGATGGCGCTGATGCCCTGCCACAACCTGTTCCAGTTCTATGTGGTGGACGGCAAGCTCAGCTGCCAGCTGTACCAGCGCAGCGGCGACATCTTCCTCGGCGTGCCGTTCAACATCGCCAGCTATGCGTTGCTGACGCATATGGTGGCGCAGGCGACCGGACTGGGCGTTGGCGATTTCGTGCACACGCTGGGCGACGCGCACATCTATTCCAACCATTACGAGCAGGCCAGCGAGCAGCTGTCACGTGAACCGCGCGCGCTGCCCACGCTGTGGTTGAACCCGGAAGTGACCGACCTGTTCGGCTTCCAGTTCGATGACATCCGGATTGATGGCTACGACCCGCACCCGGCAATCAAGGCGCCGGTGGCGGTGTGATGAAGCTGTCGATGATCGCGGCGCTGGATCGCAACCGTGGCATCGGCCATGACAATGCGATGCCGTGGCATTTGCCGGACGACTTCAAACACTTCAAGGCACTGACCCTCGGCAAACCGATCCTGATGGGACGCAAGACTGCTGAGTCGCTGGGTCGCGCGCTGCCGGGGCGTACCAACCTGGTGCTGACCCGTAGCGGGCAGGTGCCGTTCGCCGGCATGCGTGCGGTGGCTTCGTTGGATCAGGCGCGGGCGATCGCTGTGGGCGAGGGCGCTGACGAGCTGTGCGTGATTGGTGGTGGTGAGATCTATCGGCTGTTGTTGGATCAGGCCACTGATCTGCATCTGACCTGGGTGGATACCGAGGTGAACGCCGATACGCATTTCCCGGAAGTGGATCCGGCGCTGTGGCGGGAAGTGGATAGCCAAGCGCATGCAGCAGATGAGCGGCATGCGTTTGCGTTCCGGTTCGTGCATTACGTGCGGCGTTGAGTTGTTTTGAAACTCGAAAGCTAAAAGCTACGAAGCTACCCCTCCCCAACCCTCCCCTTGGCTACGCCAAAGGGAGGGGGTAACAGCCTTGGCTACGCGGAATGGTGCAGCCGGAGAGATCAGCTCCCTCCCTTTGGCGCAGCCAAGGGGAGGGTTGGGGAGGGGTAGCTCTTTGCCCTTTGCCCTTTAGCACGTTGCACAAGGCTTCTGGAGCCTCCCACCAGAGCCAATCACCCCGGCATCCGGTAATGCCCGATGATCGTGTGCCGGAACAACAGATCCTGCTCCTGCGTGCCATGCGCGATGTTGTGCAGCACCAGCGGGGTGCCGTCGTCCAGGCGCTGATCTGAAACGATGCCTACGTGCAGCAGGCCGTTGCCATTGAGCTTCCACGCCACGATGTCGCCGGCGGCGTAGTCATCGGCGACGGTACTTATCGGTAACTCCCAGCCTTGCCGCTGGAACCAGCGCATCTGGTTGGGGACGCGGCGGTGGTCGATGTTCCGATCCGTGCGAGAAAGACCCCACAGCTGCGGGTAGGCAGCGAAATCCCCGCGCATGTCCTCGTGGATGCGCTGCTGCAGGTCAACGCCTTGCATGCGCAGTGCGCGGATCACCACGTCGGTGCAGACACCACGATCAAGCGGCGGATCGCCGTTCGGGTAGGTCAACGAGAAATAGGCGGGGTCGTAGCGGGTGGTGACACCGATCTGTGCCCGTGCGGCCGCAACCAGCGCAGGGGGAATGACTTGCGGCGCGGCTTCATTGGCCGCCTGCGGCGGTAGGCTTGCCTCGCTGCCGTTGGGCTGCGGACGACAGCCCGCAAGCAGTGCAATGGCCATCAGCATCAGCGCCGATGGCCAGGCCCTCATGCAGCCGGCCCGTTGTTGTCCGGTGTGGGCGTGCTGTTGTTACCGTTGCCGTTGCCGTTGCCGTTGCCATTGCCATTGCGCCCACGCGGACGATGACGGCGCGGGCGCCGGCGTTGTTCGCCGCTGCGCTCGTTGCGCTGAGCTTCGCCGCGGGGTTCGGGCTTGGACTCGGGCTTGGCGTCCACCTTGGCTTCCACACGCGGTTTGCGCGGCGGGTGCTGGCCCGGCACCGGTGCGGGCACGTCGCGGCCCGGTACCTGCACCACGCGCAGGTCTTCGCTGTCCAACTGCAGCGCGGTGAGCTTGCCACCCCAGACTGCGCCGGTATCGATCGCATGCACGCCCTGGGTGATGGTCAGGCCCAGGGCTGACCAATGGCCGCAGACCATCTTCAGTTCGCGCTCGACCCTGCCAGGCACTTCAAACCACGGGTACATGCCTTGCGGCTGGGTGCCCGGGGTGCCCTTGTCTTCCATGCCGATGCGCCCGCTTGGGGTGCAGTAACGCATGCGAGTGAAGATGTTGATGATCGCGCGCGAGCGGTCGTAGCCGCTCAGGCCTGGCGACCATGCTGGCTTGTCGCCATACATGTTGCGGAACAGTTTGCGGTAGCCGTTGCCGTGCAGTTGCAGCTCGACTTCGCGCGCGTGCTTTTCGGCCAGGGCCACGGTCCACTTTGGGGCCAGCCCGGCATGGAACATCATCCAGCCCAGCTCGCGGTCGACGTGGGCCAGCTTCTGCATGCGCAGCCAGTCCAGCAATACGTCGCGGTCCTCGGCCAGCACGATGCGCTGCAGGTCGGGGTTGACCTTGCGCTGCTCCTCTTCACTGCGGGCACCAATGGCCAGCAGGGACAGGTCGTGGTTGCCGAGCACGGTGACACTGTGTTCGCGCAGTGAATGCACAAGCCGCAGTGTTTCCAGCGACTGGCCGCCGCGGTTGACCAGATCGCCGGCGAACCACAGTTTGTCTGCTGCCGGATCGAAGTTGATCTTCTCCAGCAGACGCTGGGTAACGTCGTAGCAGCCCTGCAGGTCGCCAATTGCCCAGGTCGCCATCAGTGCAGCGTCCTTGGGATGGCGAGCACGAACGGCGCGATCGGTGCGGCGAACTCGGTGCCGTCGTCGGCGATCATGTCGTAGTGGCCTTGCATGGTGCCGTGCTCGGTGCCGAGCATTACCCCGGAGGTATAGCGGAACTCTTCACCAGGGCGCAGCCTTGGCTGCTCGCCGACCACGCCATCGCCATCGACGGTCTCGACCCGGCCTTCGCCGTCGGTGATGCGCCAGTGGCGGCTGATCAGCCGCGCCGGCATGGTGCCGCGGTTGTGGATGCGGATCGTGTAGGCGAACGCAAAGCGGCCGTCTTCAGGGGCCGACTGGTCGTCGATGAAACGAGGCGAGACCTCGATCTCGATCGCGTAGTGGCGGTTGTCTTCCATGGGAGGAGTGTAAGCAAAAGCAGGTGATCGGTTTGCGTGTTTGCAGCGCTTATTCGTGCGGCAGGTTGGCAAGCCTGATGAAATCGGCAACTTCCAGCTGCTCGGCGCGGGCATCACTGCGTACGCCGGCGGCTTCGAACTGGGCCTGGTCGATGACGCCATTGAGGGCGTTACGCAGGGTTTTGCGGCGCTGGCCGAAGGCGGCGCGGACCACGTCGGCGAAGCGTTTGCGGTCGTTGATGCCGATGCTGGCGGGGTCGCGCGGGATCAACCGGACCACGGCCGAGTCCACCTTCGGCGGCGGCCGGAACGCGCCCGGCGGCACCACGAACAAGGCCCGCACCTCACAGAACGCCTGCAACATCACGCTCAGCCGGCCGTAAACCTTGCTGCCGGGGCCGGCGGCCATGCGATCGACCACCTCCTTCTGCAGCATGAAGGTCATGTCCGAGATCGCCGCGGCATGGTCCAGCGCGTGGAACAGGATCGGCGAGGAGATGTTGTAGGGCAGGTTGCCGACCAGGCGGATGCTGGAGCCGGCGGCCAGCTCGGTGAAATCCACCCGCAGCACGTCGCTGTGGACGATGGTCAGCTCGCCCAGCGGCGCGGCAGCTTCGGTCAGCGGCGCGATCAGGTCGCGATCGAACTCGATGACGGTCAGCCTGGGATGGCGGCGCAGCAGCGGGAAGGTGATGGCACCCTGGCCCGGGCCGATCTCGACCAGGCGGTCGTCACCCTTCGGGTCGACCGCCATGACGATCTTCTCGACGTAATACTTGTCCGCCAGGAAGTGCTGGCCGAGCTGCTTCTTGGCCGGGGCGGTGAAGCCCGTGCGCGGGGAATGGTCTGAATTCATGTGCTGATTTTACGTTGTGCAGCCAGCTGCGCGCATAACGCCGTTGCCGCGAACAGGCTGGAGGGGTCGGCCACGCCCTTGCCGGCGAGGTCCAGGGCGGTGCCGTGGTCCACCGCGACACGCGGGTAGGGCAGGCCCAGGGTGATATTGGTGGCCTGCTCGAAGCCGCTGTATTTGAGCACCGGCAGGCCCTGGTCGTGGTACATCGCCAGCACCGCGTCGAAACCGGCCAGCTTGGCTGGCAGGAAGGCGGTGTCGGCGGGCAATGGGCCGATCAGGTTCAGCCCTTCGCCACGCATCTGCTCGAGCAACGGGATGATCAGGTCCAGCTCTTCACGGCCGAGATGGCCATCTTCGCCGGCATGTGGGTTGAGCCCGAGCACGGCAATGCGCGGCTGCGCCAGGCCGAAATCGCGGCGCAGTGCCGCATCGGTGGTGCCGATGACCTTGCGCAGGCTGTCTGCGCTGATGGCGTCGGCAACGTCGCGCAGCGGCAGGTGGGTGGTTGCCAGGGCCACGCGCACGATGTCATTGGCCAGCATCATCACCACTTCGACGCCGGCCTGGTTGGCCAGCAGCTCGGTGGTGCCGCTATAGGCGATGCCGCCCTGGTTGATCACCGCCTTGTGCACCGGGCCGGTGACCACGCCATCGAGGCTGCCTTCCAGGCAGGCCTGGCCAGCGCCGAGCAGGGCATCGATCACCGCGTGCGCATTGCGCGGATCGGCATGGCCGAACAGCGAAGGGGTGGCGTTGCGGACTTCGCGCAGGCGCAGGTCGCCGGGTCGGCTTGTTTCGGCGTGTTCGGGGAGTAATTGCAGCGGCAGGTTCAGCGCGCTGGCGGCGGCCCGCAGTGTATCGGGGTCCGCAAACGCCAACAGCCGGCAGTCACTGCGCGGCTGTTGGGCAAGGCGAATGCAGAGTTCCGGGCCGATCCCGGAGGGCTCGCCCGGAACCAGAGCGAGCTGGGCAGCCATGGATCAGGGCTTGGCCGGTTCTGCCGGGGTGGTTGCCGTGTCGGCATTGCCCTCGGCGCGGTCGCCGCTGCGGAAGCTGACGTAGGCTTCGCCACGCAGTTCCTGCAGGAAGCGGTTGTACTCGTCGTCCAGCTTGCGGCGGCCGATCTGTTCACGGATCTGGGCGCGCTTGTTGTTGTCGCTCACGTCGGTCTGGCGGGTGGCCACGCGCTGCACGATGTGCCAGCCGGCGTCGGTGCGGAACGGGCTGCCGACGCCGTTGTCGCTCAGGCTTTCCACCTGCTTGCCGAAGTCCGGGCCGAAGGCATCGGCCGGGAACCAGCCCAGGTCACCGCCCTGGCCGCGGCTGTTGGTGTCGTCGGAAGACTCCTTGGCCACGGCCTGGAAGTCGGCGCCGCCCGCGATGCGTGCACGCAAGGTCTCGATCTTGGCCTTTGCGGCCGCGTCGTCGACCTGGTCGGTGACGCGCACCAGGATGTGGCGGGCGTGGTACTCGGTGACCTTCTGGCCACTGTCGCCAGCGCCGCCGGCATCACGGGTCTCGACCAGCTTGAGCAGCTGGAAGCCGCTCGGGCCGCGGATCGGGCCGAGCACGTCGCCGGCCTTCATGTTCTTGATCTGGTTGGCGAACGCGCTGGGGATTTCGTCGGCACTGCGCCAGCCCAGGTCACCGCCTTCCAATGCGTTGGGGCTGTCCGAGTAACGGACGGCAGCTGCGGAGAAGTCCAGTTCCCCCTTGTCGAGCAGGCCCTTGACGCCGTCAACCTTGCTCTGGCCGGTGGCGATCTGCTCGGCAGTCGCGCCTTCGGGCAGGGCAATCAGGATGTGCGCCAGGTGGAACTGGGCGCCGCCGGCGTTTTCCTGCGCCAGTGCGGCATCCACTTCACCTTCGCTGACGCTGATGCGGCTCTGCGCGAAGCTCTGGCGCAGGCGCTGGGTGATGATTTCCTCGCGCACCGAGTTACGGAAGTCGGAGAAACCAATGCCGTCCTGGCTCAGGCGCTGGCGCAGGCCGTCAACGCTGGTGCCGTTCTGCTGGGCAATGCTGCCGATGGCGTGGTTGAGTTCTTCATCGCTGACGCGGATGCCGCTGCCATCGGCGCGGGCTACCTGCAGTTTGACCAGTACCAGACGCTCCAGTACCTGCCGTTCCAGTACGGATTCGGGTGGCAGCTGAGCCTCACGGCCAGCGTACTGGCCCTTGATGTTGGCGACCGCACGCTGCAGTTCGCTCTGCAGGATGACGTCCTCATCGACGATGGCGGCAATGCGATCCAGCGGTTGCGTCTGCTGCGCAACAGCCGGGGCGGCAACGCCGGAGAACGCCAGCAAGGTGGCGAGGACTGCAGGAAGGGTCTTGGTCATGGAATCTGGTTGGGATCGTAGTCGTCGTCGTTCGCTTCGATGTTGCTGGGCGGAACGAGGTAGAGGTCGTCTCGGTTGTAGCCGAGAATAGCACGGCGCAAGGTGCGGTCCGTGTTCTGTCCAACCGAGCTCAGGCCCTTGAGCACGAACTCGATCTGGAACGAATTGTTGAGGTCACCTTCGCGGTTTCTGACGTAGCGGCGGGCCAGCGCACGTACTGCCAGGCAGCAGCTGTCCCACTGTACGCCGCCGATGATCTCCAGCGGCTTGCTGTCGACCATCGAGTAGTAATAGCGGCCGACGACGCTCCAGCGCGGGTTGATCGGGTACAGGAAGGAGAAGTCAGCCTGCTTGAGCTGCTCCTGACCGGTGGTCGGGTTGCCGCGATAGCGGTAGGTCAGGTTGATCACGCCATCTTCGGGCAGCAGGTAACGCGCACGTACGCTGGCCAGGTCTTCCTTGCGGAACTTGGGATTCCACTGGTAGGTGGTGCCGAGGGTCCAACGGTCAGTCATGGCCCAGTTGACGTCGGCCACCCAGGCGGACTTGCTTTCGCTCACCACCGGGTCGCCGGGATTCACGGTGACCCGCGAGTCTTCGAAATAGGTGATCTGGCCAATGCTGGCGGAGAGCTTTTCGCGACCGTCCGCCTGGCGGATCAGGCGGGTGGTCAGCGCCGTGGTCAGCTGGTTGGCATCGTTCTGGCGGTCGGCGCCGGTGAAGCGCGAGTCGCGGAACAGCTGGCCCCAGCTGAAGGTGAAGGCGCGGGTGTCGAGCAGCGGCAGGTCCGACTGATCGCGGTACGGGGTGTTCAGGTAGAACAACCGGGGTTCCAGCGTATGCAGGTAGGACTTTCCGCCGAGCGTGGTTTCACGATCGAAGAACAGACCCATGTCGATGCTGGCGATGGGCATGCTGCGGCTGGGCGAGGTGTTGCCGCGCAGCTGCTCCGGGGTCGGGTTGGTGATGCCGGCGGCATTCAATTGCTTGAGACGGATATCGTCGGCCAGGCCGCGCTCCAGGTCATAGGCGGTGTAGCGCCAGGCCAGGGTCGGGGTGATGTACCAGGCGGCGCCGCCGAGCGGCATCGAGACATAAGGCTTGATGTCCAGGCGCGAGCCGCCAAACATCCGGGTCACGTCACCGGTGCGGACATATTCGCCATCTGCATCCCGGGTCTTGAGGTGGATGTCATCGTGGGTGAAGCGCACCGCCTCGGCATACACGCCAGCCTCGAACCAGCGGCCGAAGCTCTCCTCCCAGGTGGCGAACAGGCGCGGCTGGCGGCTGTAAGGCAGCGATTCCTCGGTGAGGGTGTAATCGGTCAGCTGCCATTCGTCGGCCATGATGCCGGCGGTCCAGCTGCGGCCGGTGCCGTACAGGCCAGCCGTGCTCTGCATGTTGGAGGCAGTGATGCCGTTCAGTCGGTTGGAAAAATCCTCGACGTAGCGCTCGTCGCTGACCCAGGCCAGGTTGGCGCGGGCCTGCCAGTTCTTGTCGATGTTGTGGTAGCCATTGAACGACAAACTGCCGCGATCACGGTCGCGCAGGGAGTCGTTCGGCAGATATGTCGTTTCCAGCTGGCCGCGGCCACCGGAGTACAGGTAGCGGAATTCATTGTCGAGCATGAGCCCGCGCTTGCTCATGTAACGCGGGGTCAGGGTGTCGTCGTAGTTCGGTGCCAGATTGAAGTAGATCGGCTGCGCGTAATCAAAGCCATTGCGTCCGGACAGGCTGATCTTGGGATAGAGCAGGCCGGTCATGCGGCGGTCGTCGATCGGGAACTTGAAATAGGGCATGTACAGCACGGGTAGCTTGCCCACGCGCAGCACGGCGTTGCGGGCGGTGCCGAAGCCTTCGTCACTGTCGACATCGATCTGCGGTGCCACCAGTTTCCAGACCGGCTGCGAGGGATCGCAGGTGGTGTAGCTGGAGTGGTGCATCTGCCCGGTAGCGCCCTGCAGGTCGACCGAGTCGGCCGAACCGTTGCCGCGACGGGAAACCAGTTGGTAACGGATATCGCTGATCTTGTGCGAGTCCGTTTCCTGGTTGCCTTCGGCACGCTCGGCGACCATCCGGATCGACGAATCCGAATAGCGGACATTGCCTTCAGCGATGTAATTACCGCTTTCGGTATCCAATCGCAGGCTGTCGGCGCCCATGAACTGGTCGCCACGCTTGAGCAGGACATTGCCTTGGTATTGCGGGACGGCGCTGGTGCCAGTGAGCTCGTTGCCCTCGATGTCGGTAGGCAACTGCTCGCGGTTGGCCGCTGCAGCGGGATCTGCCGGCGGTGCCTCGTCAAAGGCGGGGAGCGTGTCGGTAGCCGGGCACAGACCCCAGTTCACCGGCTTATCGTCGGCCCAGGCGGGCAGGCAGATGGCAATACCCAAGGGCAGGGGGAGCAGGCGGAGAGCTTTGCGCACGCGGTTCGCATTCGGGGGAAAACGGCCGCTAGCTTGCCGCATCGCCCGCGAGGGGGCAATGAAAGCCTGCCGGACGGGCCGGGTGTGGTTCATCCATCAACGGCTTGCGAGCAGTTCCTGGACGTGGGCAACGCTGCATTCGCGCAGGGCCTGCAGGTCGTAGCCGCCTTCCAGCATCGATACCACACGGCCGCTGCCATGGCGTTCGGCGAGCCTGGCCAGCTCGCTGGTCAGCCAGCCGAAATCCTCGGTTTCGACCATCAGGTCAGCCTGCGGATCGCGCATGTGGGCATCGAAACCGGCCGAAATGAACAGCAACTGCGGCCGGAACGCCTCGATCTGCGGCAGCATCTCGTCGGCCCAGGTGTTACGGAAGCGGAACCCGCCGCTGCCCGGCGGCAGCAGGATGTTGCAGATATTGCCGACCCCGCGCTCGCGCATGTTGCCCGAGTACGGGAACAGGCCCGACTGGTGGCTGCTGTAGTAGGCGATCTTGGGGTCGGTCTCGAAGATGGCCTGGGTGCCATTGCCGTGGTGGACGTCGAAATCGACGATGGCGATGCGCTCCAGGCCGTACTTGTCGCGGGCATAGGCCGCCGCCACGGCGATGTTGTTGAACAGGCAGAAGCCCATCGCGGTATCGGCAGTAGCGTGGTGACCGGGCGGTCGTACCGCGCAGAACACGTGCTTGTTGCCTTCTTCCAGCATCACCGCGTCGACCGCGGCGACGCCGGCACCGGCCGCATGCAGGGCCGCGCTGGCTGAACCAGGCGAGCTGAAGGTGTCCAGGTCGATGCGCCGCAGCGGTGCGGTCTGCACCTGCAGTACCGAATCGATCAGCTCGCGGGTATGCACCCGGGCCAGTTCGCCGAGCTTGGCCGGCGGCGCATTGCGCCATTCCAACTGGTCCGGGAACTCGGCGCGCAGGGCTGAGATGACGGCATGCAGGCGCTCCGGCGACTCGGGGTGATCGATGCCGGGGTCATGTTCAAGGCAGGCAGGGTGGGTGAATACCAGCATGGCCGCACTGTAACCGTCGACGCCGCGCGCTGCGCGGCGTCGTATGGGAGGAGAGGATCAGCCGTGACGGCGTTCGTGGTTCCACAGTACTTCGCCATGGCCACCGGCCCGGGCAAGTACGCGGGACAACACGAACAACAGGTCGGACAGGCGGTTCAGGTAGCGCACCGCCTCGGCTCGGATGTCTTCGACGCGGGCCAAGGCCACGGTTTCACGCTCGGCACGGCGGACGATGGTGCGGGCCAGATGGCAACGTGCCGCGCCCTCACCACCGGCTGGCAGGATGAAATCCTTCAACGGCGGCAGGTCGTCGTTGTAGCGGTCCAGGTGCTGCTCCAGCGCGTCGATGTCGGTGCCGTGGATGGCGGCATGGCCGGGGATGCAGAGCTCGCCGCCGAGGTCGAACAACTGGTGCTGGATGGTGGTCAGCAGCGTGCGCACGTCCTCGGGCAGGTCCACGGCCAACAGCACACCAATGGCCGAGTTGGCCTCGTCGACGGTGCCGTAGGCGTTGACCCGCAGCGAATCCTTGCCGGTGCGGCTGCCATCACCCAGGCCGGTGCTGCCATCGTCGCCGGTGCGGGTGTAGATCTTGGAAAGGCGGTTACCCATTGCCTGGCGTGCCCTTAGTGGGCAACGCGGCCAGCGGCCGGCTGCTTGCTGACGGCTTCAGCCACAACCTGCACCAACGCGGCAGCACCGATGTACATGGCGGCGCTCTGCATGTACGGCAGCAGCCAGTCGCTGTAGTTCTTGGCCCAACCGGCGAAGGTCGGCTCGGCGACCGAGGCGCTGATCCAATAGAAGCTGCCCTGGGCGATCAGGTGGCACAGCGCGACCGAACCGATCACGGTGGCGGCCAGCATGGCCAGCGACTTGAGGTTGGCGCTGCGGTAATAGCGACGCAGCAGCATGCCGCCGGTCCACATCGCGAAGTAGGCCGGGATCAGCATCCAGTAAGCGGCCGACACGCAGTAGTGCTGCCAGAAGCTCATGCCCTGGTTGGAGATCACCACCCAGTCAACCACCACCGCCAGGGCCATCAGCAGCGGGAACGCCCAGCGGGTCCAGGTGCGCAGGTAGAAACCACCAATGAAGAACACCGCCCACGAGGCATCCGGAACCGGCGCGAAGTGGTTGAGGCGGGTGCCGGCCATCAGCAGCACGAGCAGGGACAGGATGATGGCGCGTTGGGCGTTGGCGGTCATGGTGGCGGTTTCCGTTAATCAGACGGCCATTCTAGCCGCAGTGGGGGTGAACCGGCGGTTGCGCTGCGGCATGGGGCGGCGACCGGGCGGGTGAAGCCCCGTTATCATTGGTCCATGAGCAAGAACCATGACGTAGTGATCGTCGGTGGCGGGCTGGTTGGTGCCAGCCTGGCCATCGCATTGGACCGGCTGGGGCTGGATGTAGGGCTGGTCGAGGCGACCCCGGGGGGCGCGCTGCCGGCGGTGTTCGACCAGCGCAACCTCAGCTTTGCCGCCGCCACGATCAATGCGCTGACTGCGCTGGGGGTGATGCAGAAGCTGGCCAACCCCGGCGGCCCGATCCGCCGCATCCACGTCAGCCGTGCCGGTGATTTTGGCCGGGTGCTGATGCAGGCGGCCGATTACGGGCGTGAGGCGTTCGGACAGGTGGTGGTGGCGCGCGACTTTGGCGACGCGCTGGAAGCGCGCCTTGGCGAGTTGCAGCAGCTGACCCGCTATCGCCCGGCGAAGTTTGTCGGCCTGGGGGCGTGCACCGATGGCCGCCGCGAGGTGCTCATTGCCGATGACGCTGGCGAGCAGCGCCTGCAGGCCCGGCTCGTGGTTGGCGCCGATGGCACCCGCAGCGCGGTTCGGCAGGCGCTGGGGATCGACGTCAGCGAACACGATTACCAGCAGACCCTGTTCGTGGCGCGGCTGCGCGCGGCCAAGGCACCGGACGGCTGCGCCTATGAGCGCTTCACCGATACCGGCCCGACCGCATTGCTACCGCGTGGCGACCGCCACTACGGCGTGGTCCACGGCGTCGCTCGCGAAGAGGCTGACGCGGTGATGGCACTGGACGACGCGGCGTGGCTGGCGCGGCTGCAGGACGCGGTGGGCTGGCGCGCCGGGCGGTTGCTGGAAAGCGGCCCGCGCAGCGCCTATCCGCTGATCCAGGTATTGGCGCAGAAGCTGGTTGGCGAGCGCGCGCTGCTGCTGGGCAATGCCGCGCAGACCATCCACCCGCTGGGTGCGCAGGGTTTCAACCTCGGTCTGCGTGATGCGCTGACCCTGGCCGAGCTGATTGGCGACGCCGCACAGGACCCGGGGAGTGAGGATCTGCTGCAGGCCTATGTGGCGCGACGCGGCCCGGACCGCGAGCAGACGTTGGCGTTCTCCGATGGGCTTGCGCGTTTGACCAGCAATGCCACATCGCTGATACGCCCGTTGCGCAGCCTGGGTTTTGTCGCTGCGGCGCAAGCGCCGGCCGTGCAGTCCTTCCTGGTCGGCGGCGCGATGGGCTTCCGCGGGCAGGTGCCCGAGCTGTGCAGGAGTGAAGCACGATGAGCCGGCGCGGACAGTGGGATGCGGTAATCGTCGGCGGTGGCGTGGTTGGCGCGGCCTGTGCGCTGGCGCTGGCCGGGGAAGGTCTGCAGGTAGCGATGGTGGAAGGCCGCGAGCCACCGCCGTGGTCGCCACAGAAGCCGGACCTGCGTGTGTTCGCGTTTGCCGCCGATAACGCTGCCTTGCTGGAATCGCTGGGCGTGTGGAAGCAGGTGGATCAGGCCCGTGCCCGCGCGTATCGCCGTATGCGGGTATGGGATGCCGGTGGTGGTGGCGATCTGACATTTGACGCCGACACGCTGGGCCGGCGCGAGCTGGGTTGGATCGTCGAGAACGGTTTGTTGGTGGATCGGCTGTGGGCTGCGTTGCCGTCTGCCGGGGTGCAGTTGTATTGCCCGGCACGGGTGGAAGCGATGGAGCAGGACATGCAGGGTGTGCGCCTGCGCCTGGATGACGGCCGTCGGGTCGAGGCCTCGATCGCTATTGCCGCCGATGGCGCTGAATCCACCCTGCGCACCTTGGCAGGCTTGGATGTCAGCCGACATGATTACGGCCAGCGCGGGGTGGTCGCCTATGTGGACAGCGCGCTGCCGAACGAAGACACCGCCTGGCAGCGTTTCCTCGATACCGGCCCGTTGGCGGTGCTGCCGTTCGACCGCAACCGCAGCTCCATTGTCTGGACCTTGCCGGATGCCGAAGCCGAGCGCGTGCTGGCCCTGGATGAGGGCAGCTTCAACCGTGAGCTGACCAATGCGTTTGCCGGGCGCTTGGGTGAGATGCGTTTGGTCTCGGCGCGCGCGGCCTTCCCGCTGCGCCGGCAGTTGGCCACCGCCTATGTGGCGGGGCGCGTACTGACCTTGGGTGATGCCGCGCACGTGGTGCATCCGCTGGCCGGGCAGGGCGTGAACCTGGGGCTGCGTGATGTCGCCGGCCTGCGTGATCTTGTGCGCGAAGCCAGGCAGCGTCGGCAGGACTGGAGCTCGGCACACCGCCTGCAGCGCTGGGCGCGTACCCGCCGCAGCGAGAACACGGTGGCCGCTTACAGCTTCGATGCGATCAACAAGGTGTTCTCCAACGATGAGATGCACCTGACCCTGGCACGTGGCGCGCTATTGGGCCTGGCGGGCAGGATGCCGCCACTGATGTCGATGTTCTGGAAGCGCGCCTCCGGCCTGTAGGCAATGTAGTGCCGAGCCATGCTCGGCAGAGGCCTTTCCGGTAACGCCCATGCCGAGCGTGGCTCGGCA
>Ga0308157_10001307_pt1 | contig 53698 bp, 54 predicted proteins | sample PhyBR1_FD_201035 | JGI IMG/M metagenome (GOLD analysis project Ga0308157, IMG submission 201035) | Phyllosphere microbial communities from UC Gill Tract Community Farm, Albany, California, United States - DLSLB.R1 | ecosystem: Host-associated > Plants > Phyllosphere > Unclassified | place: USA...
TAAGAAAGGCTGGCACCGGCAGCAACCGTGACGGACGGCCCATTGCTTTGCGGGCTTTTGAGACAAGTTCGCGGGTTGAGCGGGGTTCTGGCTCGGCAAGATGGAAAATTTGGCCTGAAACCTGATCTTTTTTTGCATTGACGAGAAACACCAATGCACGCGCCACATTTTCCAGCGAGACAAAACTGCGCCGGTTGTCGGCCAAACCAAAGGGAAGCGGTAGTCCTGTGTCGCAAAGCTTCATTAAAGCGCGCAGATTGGCCCGTGCATCTGGGCCATAAACGAGTACCGGACGCGCAATAACCACCTCAATGCCACGCATCGCAAGCAATGCTGCTTCGGCCGTTGCTTTGGCATGGCCGTAATCATCACGCGGTGAAAACGGCATATCCGGCATTAATGGCGATGGATTGCCTGCAATCGTGTAAATTGTTGAGACAAAGATAAAACGGCGTACACCGGCCTGTCTGGCTTGTTCCGCAAGCTCGACTGTCAGGCGATGATTGACAGTGTCAAACTCATCCGCCTGTGGTCGCTCAGCGCCTGTGCGATGCGCAAGTGCAGCGCAATGAATGACCGCATCAACGCCATCAAAGTGTGGCGCCAAAAGCGCATTGCGTGAAAGAGCGAGGGTTTCGTGTCCATTGCCGACCAGCTCGCGCAGAACAGCGCTTCCGATAAATCCGCTGGCTCCGGTGACGGCTATCTTCATCCCTCACCGTGGCCGGCTTCTGACAAGACCTGTGCCGCAAGCGTGCGGGTTATACGAGTCTTCTGTTCAAGAGCCGCGCGGTCAAGGCGATCCACAATCTGGATTGCAGACAAAAGTGAGCGTTCGATCCGACTCACCAAATAGCTGACCACATGTGGCTCAACGCTGATCTGTCGGTCGGCGAAAAGCTTGTGAATGACACCACCGAGCAGCATGTCGTCGGGTTCCGCAATCTCGACAACTGTCGCCGCCTTAAGGCGCGATGCCAGATCAGGGAGCTTGACCTTCCAGTTTGCAGGCAAGAGACGCGAGGTCATCAGAAGCGAAGGTCCGGGCCCAAGAGCGGCATTCTGACGAACACTGTTGATGAGATGAAACAGGCCCGTTTCGTCAAAACGCGCACCACCGATATTATCAATCAGCACAGGATATTCGGCGGCACCATGCACCACACTCTCGCTGATAGATTTTGGATCAGCCAGCAACGCACCTGTTGCTGCACGCCACACTTCTGCAAGATGTGTTTTACCCGCGCCCGTCGGTCCGGCAAGGATTACCACCGGGGCAACCCAGTTCGGCCAACGGTCGATAAGGTCCACCGCCGCACGGTTCGACCCCGTGAGGATAATGTCTTCGCGGTGATAACCGGGCTGATGCTCAAGAGCGAGCGGAATCTGACGCGGCGCGTCACTCATCGCTGCCTCCAGAATGTCTGGCTCCTGAAAATCTGGCCCGGTTACGCATCAATTTCATTTCTCTTTGCCTGTATTCTCGCCAGCCTCGATCAGCGGCCCTGCATCGGAATGAGGGCGCTTATAGACCGGGTCGTACATCGGAGAATGGAGATAGCGATTCAGTGCAAACCGCACAAGCACCCCGACAGCCGCAGCAGCTGGCACTGCGACCAGCATCCCAGTGAAGCCAAACAGAGAACCGAAAGCGAACAGAGCAAACATCAGCCAGACAGGATGAAGGCCTACAGACGAGCCGACGAGCTTCGGCTGGAGGATATTTCCCTCGACAAACTGGCCCAGGAAAAACACCGCGGCAACAGCCACGATCATGACCCAATCAGGCCAGAACTGAACGAGCGCAACACCGATTGCGAGTGTCAGACCGACGAAGGACCCGATATAAGGAATGAAGCTGATAAGGCCTGCGAAAAAGCCAATAAGCAGGCCGAAGTTAAGCCCCGTCAGGGTCAGGCCGATAGCATAATAGGTGCCGAGAATGAGGCACAACGTGCCCTGCCCGCGCACAAAGCCAGCCACTGCTGCATCCATGTCGCGCGCAATGCCGCGGACGGTGTAAAGTTGCCGGCGCGGAACCCATGAATCGATGCGGTCAACCATGCGATCCCAGTCGAGCAGCATGTAGAATGCAACCACCGGCGTAACGATGAAAAGACCCGCAATATCAATGAGAGATTTCCCCGAATTCCACAGGGACTGGAGCAATGTGGAGAGGAAACCGGCGCCTTGTTGCAGCAACGTGCTGAGATTTTCTTGAATGACAGAGCTATCGATACCGATATAGCGCTTCAGCCAACCGGAATTTTCGTTGGCCATCAGAGCCTGAAGCTGCGAGATGTAATCCGGCAGTTTGGAGATGAAATCCGCGAGCTGTGTTGCCAGAATCGGGATGATAATCATCAGCCCTATGACCAGGATCATCAGAAAGATGAGCAGAATGACAATTGTTGCGGCCAGTCGTGATAACCCTAACCGCTCCAGCCTATCGGCCACAGGATCAAGGAAGTAGGCCAGCGCCATACCCGCTACGAATGGCAGCAAAACTGGGCTGAAAACCACAAGAAACAGTAGGAATATCGCAACGGTACAGGTCCAGAACATGGCCTGACGGCGGACGACAGAACCGGTAAAGCCGCCCACTTCCACATTCACGTGAATATCGCCATCGCGTGCCACAGCCTCTGACTGCTGTATCGTCTTACTCGTCGTGTCACGCACAGGCGCTGGTTTCTTGGCCATATTGATCCATTCTCTGCAAAGATATTTCCCGCGTCTCAACTATAATATGACGATGTTACTATTCTCGTAAGCGCAGGCAGATAAAGATAGTTAGATCGTCGCAAAAAGATTGCAATGATTATGAGTGAGCCGCTCGCCGTGCATCGCCAGGTTACACTAAATCCACACCACCCAAAATTTCGGCAGATTCCTACGCTGTTTTGCGCTTTTCCAGCCTCTCGGCCTTGCAGGACAAGCAATCTCATGTCATTGCGCCGGTAAATATTCCCCAAAAGGGGCACAGCCCCGTTTCAGGCCAGTTTCAGGAGCAGGTGATGACCACTGAGAATAACCCCGCCAAGAAAAATGGACTGACTTATGCGGAAGCTGGTGTCGATATCGATGCAGGCAACCTGATGGTCGACAAGATCAAGCCGCTTGTCCGCTCCACGCGCCGTCCGGGTGCTGATGGTGAAATTGGTGGTTTCGGTGGTCTGTTCGATCTCAAGGCTGCAGGCTTTACCGACCCTGTTCTTGTTGCGGCTAATGATGGCGTTGGCACCAAGCTCAAAATTGCTATCGATGCGGACAAGCATGACACGGTCGGCATCGACCTTGTGGCCATGTGCGTGAACGATCTCGTCGTTCAGGGTGCGGAGCCGCTTTTCTTCCTCGACTATTTCGCAACTGGCAGGCTGTCGCCTGATCAAGGTGTGGCTATCGTTTCCGGCATTGCGGAAGGTTGTCTTCAGGCTGGTTGCGCGTTGATCGGTGGTGAAACCGCTGAAATGCCCGGCATGTATCGCGATGGCGATTACGATCTGGCCGGTTTTGCGGTTGGTGCTGCAGAACGCAATCGTCTCCTGCCACGCGGCGATATCTCCGAGGGCGACGTCATTCTCGGCCTTTCCTCGTCAGGTGTCCATTCCAACGGCTTCTCGCTGGTGCGTCGCATTGTTGAAATGTCCGGCCTTGGCTGGAAATCCGATGCACCATTCCAGTCTGGAGCAACGCTTGGCGAAGCTCTGCTAGAGCCTACCCGCATCTATGTGAAGTCACTACTGGCTGCAATCCGCGCTTCGGATGGCATCAAGGCCCTAGCACACATCACTGGCGGTGGCTTCCCGGATAACATTCCACGTGTTCTGCCGGACGGTCTTGCTGCAGAAATCGATCTCAACGCAATCAAGGTGCCAGCCGTGTTCTCCTGGCTTGCCAAGACCGGCGGCGTTGAGCCACTCGAAATGCTGCGCACTTTCAACTGCGGCGTCGGCATGATTGCGGTTGTCATGCCTGACAAGGTTGATGAAGTGGTAGCTAGCCTCGCCGCCGAAGGCGAAAACGTCGTTACGCTCGGCCGCATGGTTAAGCGCGAAGGTGAAGGCGTTGTATATCAGGGTACACTGGCACTATGAGCCACAAGCGGGTCGTTATTTTCATCTCGGGCGGCGGCTCCAATATGGAGGCGCTGATTCGAGCTGCTCAAACACCCGATTTTCCGGCTGAAATTGTTTCAGTCTTTTCCGATAAGTCTGATGCTGGCGGCCTGGCGAAAGCACAAGCCGCTGGTATCGTAACGCAAGTTTTCGTCCGCAAGGAATATGCCTCGAAGGATGCACATGAAGATGCAATCCTTGAAGCTCTTGCGCTACTTAACCCGGACATCATTTGCCTTGCGGGCTATATGCGGCTTCTGTCCGGTAAATTCATTGCACCTTATGAGGGGCGTATCCTCAATATTCACCCTTCTCTGCTGCCACTGTTTCCCGGCCTGCACACGCATCAGCGTGCGCTTGATGCTGGCATGAAACTAGCAGGCTGCACCGTGCATCTGGTAACGGAAGGTATGGATGAAGGGCCTATTCTGGCGCAGGCTGCCGTTCCGATTATTGACGGCGATACTGAAGACAGCCTCGCCGCACGCGTGCTGAAAGCAGAACACAAAATATACGCAGATGCGCTCAAAAAGTTTGCTGGTGGCGAGCTGAAAACTGGCTTGTCACTCGATGCAATGGTGATCAGCGCCTGAGCCTAAACAGATGATTAAGCGCGACAAATTCATCACACCCGAATTTTTTCGTTAACAAAACTTTAATTCTCGTGAAAATGCCCTAATTCCAGTGCGTAAGGGGATTTGCTTCGGCATCCCTTGAGAGTCGCATAAGCGTCTCTTTCTGTATTGTGTTTTATTAGAGGACAACATCATGTCTCTCCGTTTTTCGACTTCCTTCCTGTCGGCGATGGCCGTCGTTTCGGGCATCGCAATTACCGCACCTGCCCTTGCTGCTGACTTCGTAGCGCCTCCCGGCTCAGGTCGCACCCAGCCGCGTTCGGAAGTTGGCACCCTCACCTGCGATATTTCGCCTGCAATCGGTGTCATCATCGGTAGCCAGCAGGATGTGGATTGTGTGTTCAGCCCTGTTCACGGTCGTGGCCCAGTTGAACGTTACACCGGCAATATCACTAAGATCGGCGTTGATGTAGGCTTCATCAATGGCGGCACGATTGCATGGGCCGTCTGGGCACCAACCGTTCGCCCTGAAGGCGCATTGAAGGGCCGTTACGTCGGCGCTTCGGCAAATGCCGCGATTGGCATCGGCGCTGGCACCAACATTCTGACCGGTGGCTCGTGGAAGACGATCTCCCTGCAACCTATCTCGCTTCAGGGTCAGAAAGGTCTAAACGCAGCCGTTGGCCTTTCCAAGCTCAAGCTGAACTACGCAGGCTAATCAACTTGATAAATACAAAAGCCCGCGCCGAGCATTTGTTCGGCGCGGGCTTTTATTATCCAGTGATTTTCTTGATCCAGATCTTGGTGTCGTGAACCGCCAGACCACCATAAGGGGCAGCTGGCTCGGCCCCAATCAGAGTATTAATTCCCTCACCGCGCTCAAACGTGGAATTCGGAAAAATACCCTCCGACACCACCACGCCGCGTTTTTGACCAGCGCGCAGTACGGCATGAAGCACGACTTCACCGCGATGATTGCCGATTTCAATCCGCTCACCATCAGTAATATTAAGATCAGCCGCGTCGTCCGGATGGATGAGAAGCTCTGGCCTGATTTCCTTGGCAAGCGATGTGGGCGTTTCGGCAAATGTCGAATTTAGGAAATTATGCGCTGGCGATGTTGCAAGGCGGAATGGATGGTCTGCATCCACAGCCTCAATCACATTCCAATAATCTGGAAATTCCGGCATCGACTGATGCGGTCCTTGCAGACCCATGACTTCCGGCGGTTTGTTGGGCGATGGGCTTCCAGTCCAGTCGGGACGGAAGCGGTATTTGCCATCCGGCCAGTTAAAGCCGTTAATGTAATGCGCTTCCTCAAATGGCGGCTGCAAATCGACAAAGCGCTTTTCCTTCAGTTCATCGAAATGCGGCAGATCGCTATTGGCATTCATATTGTCGATCAGCGTGCGCTCATCAAGGTCGAAGCCGGGCAAATGCGCAACGCCTAACCGCTTTGCAAGTTCGTTGATCACAAAGATGTTCGGCTGTGCCTCCGCAAGCGGTTCAATCAACTTGGGCCCAAGCACCACATGCTGCTGACCGCCGCCACGATAAATATCGTCATGTTCAAGGAAGGTCGTAGCAGGCAGAACGACGTCGGCCATCTTGGCCGTATCTGTCATGAACTGTTCATGCACAGCGACAAAAAGGTCTTCGCGAGCAAAACCTTCACGCACCAGACGCTGCTCCGGCGTCACATTCATCGGATTGGTATTCTGGATCAGCATCGCGGTCACTGGTGGACCACCATAAAGCGCTTCGCTATCACCCGTCAGAATGCGCCCGATCTTGGACTGATCGAGAAATCGGATATTCATATCCTGCATCGCGCGACCTTCGATCTCGCGCTTGTCCATCTTGAATATGCCGGAATTGGAATGGAATGCGCCGCCGCCTTCATATAAAAATGCGCCGGTCACACAGGCAATTGATGCAGCTGCGTGCATGTTGACCGCACCATTACGCTGGCGTGTGAAACCATAGCCAAGGCGGAAATAAGTCCGCTTGGTCTTACCCACCAGATGCGCAAACGCCTCAATCTCTTCGACGCTAAGGCCGGTGATTTCAGCTGCCCACTCAGGTGTGCGGGGACCAAGATGTGCTTCCAGCCCCCTGGGGTCGTCGGTGTAGCGATTAAGTTAATCCCAGTCGGCAAGACCATCACGGAACAGAACATGCATGACAGCGCAAGCGAAAGCACCGTCGGAACCGGGTTTGAGCACAATGCCCATATCCGCCTGTCGGACGGTGGCATTGGCGTAGATGTCGATGACGACGATCTTGGCACCGCGGTCTTTTCGAGCGCGCACTGCATGGGTCATCACATTGACCTGTGTGGCTGCAGCATTGGTGCCCCAGATGACAACCACATCGGCCTTTGCCATCTCGCGCGGGTCTGGGCCTGTCAGACTTCCGGTTCCGGCAAAATAGCCAGTCCATGCCATATTGGTGCAGAAACTGTCGAACTGGTTCGAGTAACGCTTGGCAAAACGCAGGCGATTGATGGAATCTCGTTGCACCAGCCCCATTGTACCCGCGTAATAATAGGGCCAGACGCTTTCACTGCCATATGTTTCTTCGGCTTTGAGAAAGCGTTCTGCAATCAGATCAAGCGCCGCATCCCATGAGGCCTGCTTCCATTCGCCCTCGCCTTTGCGGCCAGTACGAATGAGCGGATGCTTCAAGCGGTCAGGGTGATGAACACGTTCCGCGTAGCGTGCGACCTTGGCGCAAATCACACCCGCAGTGTAGCTATTATCCTTCGCGCCGCGCACACGGCCAATAGTGCGCTCATCCAGTAGCTCAATATCAAGCGCGCAAGTGGACGGGCAATCATGTGGACAAGCTGAATGTCCGATTTTGATGTTCGATCTGGATGATAGCTGGGTCATAAAGCTTTTTTAGCGCAAGCTCGCTTTGGCAGAAACGAATTTCTGATGGATTGAACCACCTTCGACGAAATAAATTTTTATGAAAGCCGTAAGGTGATAGCACCCAACACAATGAGACCGGCAGCCAGAAAACGTGGCAAGCCGACTTTCTCTTTGAGAATGAATGCAGAAATCAGCACACCAAACAGGATCGCTGTCTCTCGCAAAGCTGCGACTACTGCAATCGGCGCCATTGTCATCGCCCACAGGGCAAGGCCGTATGAGCCCAATGTCCCTAGCCCTCCAACCAGCGATGGACGCCAGCGGTTACGCACATAGTTTAGAAACCGATCCGGCTCACGATAGAGCGCCCAGCCAGTGAGCGGGAAGGCATTTATCAGAAACAGCCACAGCGTATAGGACAAGGTATGGCCCGACGCGCGCACCCCAACGCCATCAATGATGGTATAGGCTGCGATAAAGCCCGCATTGGCTAAAGCAATCAGAGCAGTTTTGCTGGAATTGCCGCCGTTACGACGCCTTGCTTCTAGCGCCATAGCCAGAACGCCCGAACAGATCAGGATTACGCCGATCCAGCTACGCCAGCCCATCACTTCGCCAATCAGTGGCGCGCTGACCAGCGCCACCAACAGGGGCGGCGTTCCGCGCATAATCGGATAGGCTTCGCTCATGTCACCCGATTTGTAGGCGGCAGCAACCAGCGACATATAAAAGGCCTGCGTGATCGTCGATAGGCCAATAAATATCCAGCTCGACGGATGCGGCAGCGGCAAAAAGGGTAAGAAAAATACAGCGACTAATCCCGCTGCACCAGTAACACTGGCTGCTGCGAAAAACTTGTCGCCACTCCCCTTTACGATAGCATTCCAGCTTGCGTGAAGAAACGCGCCACAAAGGACTATCAGCAGAACACTACCAGACATGCAAAGCTCGACTCAGATGAGAGCGGATGATGACAGTTTTATGTCATATTTAACTGAGCTGGGATATTGCCGAAAGCGACGAGGCATGAAACAAGCGCGAACATGAATTACCGTCACGCCTATCACGCCGGGAACTTTGCTGACGTCGTCAAGCACGTCATCCTTTCCCGCATCATTGAATATCTCAAGCGCAAGGATCAGGCCTTTCGTGTGATTGATACCCATGCGGGTATCGGTCTTTACGATCTGCGTGGCACTGAAGCTGAGAAAACCGGCGAGTGGACCGGCGGTATCAGTCGTGTGATGGATGCGGTCGAAAAAGGAGAAATTCCACAAGCGGCGATAGAACTGCTTGAGCCTTATCTCGACACAGTTCGTACGGTGAACAAAGGAAATAAGCTCAAGCATTATCCAGGCTCACCGCTCCTGACGCGACACCTGCTGCGCAAGCAGGATCGTCTTTCAGCGATTGAGCTGCACCCGCAAGATGCCAAAAAGCTGGCAAAGCTGTTTGATGGCGATTATCAGGCGCGCGTCATTGAACTTGATGGTTGGCTGTCGCTTGGTGCGCATATGCCGCCCAAGGAAAAGCGTGGGCTTGTGCTTGTTGATCCGCCGTTTGAAATAGAAGGCGAATTCGACCGTCTCGTGGATGGGCTCGTTAAGGCCTACAAGCGCTTTCCCGGTGGAACCTATGCGTTCTGGTATCCGGTGAAGGACCGCAAAGAGACGGAGCGGTTTTCGAAGCGTCTGCGCGAAACAGAGATTCCGAAAATCATGCGGATCGAACTTGCGATTCGCGCGCAATCACTGGAACCTCGTCTTGATGGCACAGGAATGATTGTCGTGAACCCGCCCTTTACACTGGAAAGTGAGATGCAAATCCTGCTTCCCTGCCTTACCAAGTTGCTTAGCGAAGAAAAGGGGGGCAATTTCAGCATTCAATGGATACGCGGTGAGACGGATCGTACTTGACCGTTTCCAATTGCTGAATGAAACTGCACCCAGACAAGTTTGGAAAAACGAGCTTCATGCTCGAATTGTGAGACAGGATAGAGACATGCAACGCAAGTTGGATCGCATCGGACAGTTTTCTCGGGCAGCCCTTCTGGCCGCTTCGGTTCTTCCCCTGACGTTCGCTTCCCTGCCCGCAAGCGCCGCTGATTACCTCACATCGGCTCCGGCATCCGTCGGCGATGCCGGTCTTTGCAGCCAGCAAGGCGTTTTGCGCAGTGTCGTTGCTGATTTTGGATATCAGGTCCGCAATGTTCCGAACCTGCCGCAGGTAGGTATTTCGGCCATGAGCGATGTTCGCCTCACCCGTTATGAACCAAAGAACAATCCAGCTCAGATAGAACGCACCTATTGCAAGGCCACTGCGGTTCTTAGCGATGGTCAGTACCGTTCGGTTTGGTACATGGTAGAAGAAGGACAGGGGTTTGCCGGTGTAGGCCAGAATGTAGAATTCTGCGTTGACGGCTTCGACCGCTGGTTTGTCTACGACGCAAGCTGCCGCGTTCTGCGCTGATCGTGAACATCATGCTGCGCAAACTGGCGGCACTATCAGCCGCCCTTCTTGCCACTTCTTTTACAGCGCTACCCGTAATGGCGCAGGACCGGGGCAATAATCGCCCCGGTGATTTTGATTTTTACGTGCTGTCTCTTTCCTGGTCGCCAAGCTATTGTACTCTGGAAGGTCCAAGAGCAAACAAACAGCAATGCGGCACGAGTCGTCCGTTTGGCTTTGTGGTTCATGGCCTTTGGCCGCAAAACGAGTGGGGTTATCCAGCAAATTGTCAGTTTGACAATGTACGCAGCCGTGGCAGCTTTGTTCCCCGCCAGATTGTTTCAAGCGTTTCCGATATCATGCCCTCAACAGGGCTAGTTGCGCACCAGTGGCGCAAGCATGGAAGCTGCTCTGGCCTCTCCCAGAACGATTATTTCGCGACTGTTCGCCAAGCCTATCAGCACGTGAACATTCCGCCGAGCCTCCGGAGTATGGCTGGAAACCGGCGTGTTGATCCGTTACTTGTTGAAAAGGCATTTATTGCGGCAAATCCTGACATGAAGCCTGACGGCGTGTCCATATCCTGCAAGAGCAACTATCTTCAGGAAGTGCGCATCTGCATGACCAAAGACCTCAAATTCCGTGCCTGCGAGCAGGTCAATAACAATGCTTGTCGCAGCCGATCCGTTATGATGCCCGCGGCTCGTTGAAACCGCACTCGCTTTTGTTTCTGCGCATTATCCTGCGCAAAATTGCTTCGCAATTCTGCCAGAAATGCTCTCGATAATTTCTCACTCAGGAATGAATATGACACAGATTCTCTATTCACCCGCCGCGCCGTATAGCGCGAAGGTGCGTATGGCCGCCCATCATGCGGATATTCCATTTGAAAGTGTGGTGGTTACAACCTCTGCAGAACCGGAAACCCTCATCAACGCCAATCCGCTTGGCAAGATTCCGACATTGGTTACGGATGATGGCAAATCGGTTTTCGACAGCCGCGCGATCATGCAGTATTTGAACCGTGTTTCGGGCAGCAAGCTTTTCCCTCGCAATGCTGAAAAGCGCACCGACGCGGAACGTTTTGAAGCGATTGCGGATGGCTTGTCCGATGTTCTGCTCGCGCATGTTTATGAACGCCGTATGCGTCCGGAAGAAAAAGTGCACCAGCCATGGCTTGATCTGCAATGGCGTAAGGCGGAACGCGCACTCGATCTTTTGAATGAAGCTCCGCCTCGCCTTGCTGGCAAGCTTCATGGCGGACATCTGGCTGTGGCAGCCACGTTGGGTTACTTAGGCCTGCGCTTTGAAGGCAAATGGGAGCGTGGTCGCCCAAAACTTAAGCGCTGGATGAAGCGCTTTGAAGAACTGCATCCGGAACTTTCGAAGCTCCTGCCCCACGGTTAAAAATTCAGACAATAAAATTTGCGCAATAAAAAACCGGGCAGGAAACTGCCCGGTTTTTCTGTCCAATTACGAAGTAATTAGAACTTGTAGCCAACGCCAACGCGGATATCGTGGGTGTCGAGCTTGTTACGGACCGATTCAGTACCGAGATCGTATGTCTTGTTACCGAACTGAGTGTAACGGTATTCAACGCGACCAAGGATGTTTTCGGTCAGCTTAGCTTCCAGACCGGCACCAGCAGTCCAACCAACGCGGAACTTGCTTTCGTCTTCAATGCCGTTGTCGAGCTTAACCTGCGAACCAGCAACACCAGCGGTGATGTAAGGCATAACTGGGTTCAGGTCGTAACCAAGACGGCCACGGAGCGAGCCTTCAAAGCCCTGCTTGGCTTCCAGACCGTTCTTGGACTTCTTTGCCCAGGAATAACCTGCATCACCTTCAACACCGTATACGAACTGGTCCTGCTGGAAGTTCCAGCCGGCGTATGCGCCAGCCTTCATATCATCAGGCTTGATAGCGCCGTCAGTGTTGGTCTTTACCTTGTTCCAGCCGTAGCCGAGGTACAGACCGGTGTAACCACCAGCCCAGCTGGACTGTGGAGCCATTTCAACAGGAGCTGGAACAGGAGGTTGTTCCATGATGGCGTCAGCTGCGAAAGCAGTTGCAGAGAACGGCAGCAGCGCAGCCGAGGCGATTACAAGAGACTTAAGAGTGCGCATAGCATTCTCCTTACTTAAAATTACCTTTAGCGCGGTCCCTTATCGGGCGGACAGCATATTGGGGAGTGAACCGCCCATGCCGCGCTGACAGGACAGACATATCGAGGGTAAATGCGGCACGATCTGCCCCCTTCTGTGGAGAGAACCTGACGAGAAGGTGGCAAAATTGCGATGTTGCATTCTCGCAACGCTCCCACCGCACACCTATATAGGAACAAGCGGCATTTCATTTTATTGAACTGAAAGAGCTTGATCCAATTGAAGCCACTGAATTTGCTATGTTTTTGTCAGTAGTGAACAACACGCCTTTTAAATTTAGCTGTATTTTTTCCAACAAAATGGCATGAAATGAAGCGATGAATCACGATAAGAAAGTGTTTACCCTGTTGGAAAATCCGGAACCCAACCTGCTTGCAAATTGCCCTGTTCTGGTGACGGGCGGCGCTCGTCGCATAGGAAAGGCCATTGTTGAAGACTTGGCTGCCCATGGCTTTCCGGTGGCTATTCACTGCAACCGTTCTTTCGATGAAGGTGAGGCGCTTGCGGCCCAAATCGTTGAAAATGGCGGTGTAGCCTGTGTTTTACAGGCTGATCTGTCAGACGAAAACGACGTGCGTGGCTTGCTCCAGCAGGCAGCTGACCAGCTCGGACCGATTCGTTTGCTCATTAACAACGCCTCGCTGTTTGAAGATGATCGCGTTGGTGATCTGGATATGCAGCTTTGGGATCGTCATTTTGCGATTCATTTGAAAACGCCGGTGATTCTTGCCGAAGCAATGGCGAAAGCTCTGCCCGACGATGCAGAGGGCCTCATTATAAACATCATCGACCAGCGGGTCTGGAAACTGAACCCGCAGTTCTTTTCTTACACGCTTTCAAAGACCGCCCTATGGAATGCCACAAAGACACTTGCGCAAACGCTCGCGCCGCGCATTCGGGTCAATGCTATTGCCCCTGGTCCTACTTTGCCGAGCGAGCGTCAGAATGCAGACGACTTTGAACTACAGGTTAGCCATTTGCCTTTGCAACGCGCGCCCGATCTGTCGGAATTTGGACGCACTGTTCGATATTTCTGGGAAAGCCGTTCAGTGACTGGCCAGATGATTGCCCTTGATGGTGGGCAGCATCTGGCATGGGAGACCCCAGATATTGCAGGAATTAAGGAATGACCGGACCACGCAAGACCAATGATGATGCCATTTCACACCTGCCGTCGGATGATGAGCAGGATGTGGCTGGCATTATTATGGGCGATGCAGAATCTGATGACGATGATGACGCAATCGAAGATGTGCCAGCCGTTGCCTCGGCTGCCGATTCCATTCAGTGGGATTCGTCAGATGGCTTGCCGGATACTAAAGGTCTGAGCGGCGCCGATATTATCAATGCCTTCGTCAAACGCTTGCCGAATAACCCGGGCGTCTATCGCATGTTCAACAGCGATGGCGACGTGCTTTATGTCGGCAAGGCACGCAGCCTGAAGAAGCGTGTATCCAATTATGCGCGCGGCGTTGGTCATTCGAACCGTATCACCCGGATGATCAGTGAGACGGCGACGATGGAATTTGTGGTCACGCGCACCGAAACCGAAGCGCTGCTGCTTGAGGCTAATCTTATCAAGCGTTTGCGGCCGCGTTTTAACGTGCTGTTGCGCGACGATAAATCGTTCCCCTATATTCTATTAAGCGGCAATCACCGTGCGCCCGGCATTTTCAAGCATCGCGGCGCGCGCACGCGCAAGGGCGAATATTTTGGCCCATTTGCTTCCGCAGGCGCCGTTGGCCGCACGATCAACGCGCTTCAGCGCGCATTTCTGCTGCGCACCTGCACAGATTCGGTTTTCGAAACACGAACGCGCCCTTGCCTGCTTTATCAAATCAAACGTTGTTCAGGTCCATGCACCCATGAAGTCAGTGATGAGGATTATGCCGAGCTGGTAGCGGAAGCCAAAGCCTTCTTGTCTGGTAAAAGCCAAACCGTAAAGGATCATCTTGCGGCAGCAATGCAGGCGGCCTCTGCCGAGCTCGATTTCGAACATGCTGCGGTTTATCGTGACCGCCTCTCGGCTCTTTCCCATGTACAATCGCATCAGGGCATCAACCCTCAGACGGTTGAAGAGGCCGATGTCTTTGCTATCCATCAGGAAGGTGGCATGACCTGTATTCAGGTCTTCTTCTTCCGCACTGGACAGAACTGGGGTAACCGCGCTTATTTTCCAAAAGCCGACAGTTCGCTCGGGCCTGCTGAAGTGCTTGGCGCGTTCCTTTCGCAGTTCTACGATGACAAACCCTGCCCGAAGCTGGTTCTACTCTCCGAAAGCGTTGAAGAACAATCGCTTATCGCTGAAGCGTTATCTTCGCGTGCGAGCCATCGCGTGCACGTCAATGTTCCGCAACGCGGAGAAAAGAAAGAACTGGTCGATCATGCTCTGACCAATGCGCGCGAAGCGCTGGGGCGGCGGCTTGCAGAAACCTCCTCGCAGGCACGCCTTCTGAAAGGCCTGGCGGAAACCTTTGGCCTTCCACATACACCGCGACGCATCGAGGTCTATGATAACTCGCATATCATGGGCACGAACGCGGTGGGTGGTATGATCGTTGCTGGGCCGGAAGGCTTCGTCAAGAATCAGTATCGTAAGTTCAATATCAAATCGACTGACATCACACCCGGCGATGACTTTGGCATGATGCGCGAAGTGATCGAGCGACGGTTTTCGCGGCTCGTCAAGGAACATCGTGAACCGGAGCCTGTCACGGTCACGGAAAACCTGGAAGCTGTCAACGATGCCTTCCCGGCATGGCCCGATGTTATTCTCATTGACGGTGGTCAAGGTCAGGTCGGAGCGGTCCGTCAGATACTTGGCGAATTAGGCATAAGCCAGTTGGTGACTGCCATCGGCATTGCCAAGGGTGTGGACCGCGAAGCAGGACGCGAGCGCTTTTTTGTCGAAGGTAAACAAGCTTTTACGCTGCCGCCGCGTGATCCGGTTCTCTACTTCATCCAGCGTATGCGCGATGAAGCACATCGGTTCGCCATCGGCACGCATCGGGCACGACGCAAGAAGGAAATGGTTGCCAATCCGCTGGATGAAATTTCGGGAATCGGCCCAACGCGCAAGCGTGCACTTCTCCATCATTTCGGCACGGCAAAAGCCGTATCCAGAGCAGCAATTGAGGATCTGATGCAGATCGATGGTATATCGGAGGCCATGGCAAAGACCATTCACGACCATTTTCATGACCGATGACGTAATTTTGTCCGGGTTTGGGCAACTAATCCTGTAAGGGCGTCATTACGTCCCGGCAGAACAGACGCGCAGGTGTTGATTTTCTCTGTCATCCCTGATGATGTGCACCAACAACGAATGCGGCGGTACAATGCGGAAAAATCACACTCTCTCTTTACCCAACATTCTGACTTATGTGAGAATTCTTGCGGTGCCTCTGGTTGCTTTATGCTTCTTTGTTGAAGGCCGTCTTCATTCCAGTGATTTTGCTCGTTGGAGCGCGTTGGGAATTTTTGTTTTTGCGAGCATTACAGATTTTTTCGACGGATATTTGGCGCGTGCCTGGAAACAAACCTCCACGATAGGACGTATGCTCGATCCAATTGCTGACAAGCTCTTGGTTTCCACCTGTCTTCTGTTGCTCGCGGCCGATCCAGCAAAGACAATTGCGGGCTGGAGCCTTTGGGCTGCGATCATTATCCTTTGCCGCGAAATTCTTGTATCGGGCTTGCGTGAATATCTCGCCGAGTTGAAGGTCAGTGTTCCGGTTTCGCAACTTGCCAAGTGGAAAACCACAGCACAGATGGTTGCATTGGCGTTTCTGCTCGCTGGCCCTGCAGGGGAAAAAATCCTGCCTTACACAACCGAAATTGGCATTGGTCTGCTGTGGATTTCAGCCATCCTGACGCTTTACACCGGATGGGACTATTTTCGCGCAGGCCTCAAACACGTGATGGATTGATCGTCGTGCGCGTAAATCTGATCTATTTCGCCTGGGTGCGTGAAAAAATCGGAAAGGGAGAGGAAGTAATCGAGCTTCCTTCCGAAACGATCACTGTTGGTGAGCTTATCGCTCACCTCAAAAGCCTTGGTGATGAATATGAAGCGGCTTTTGAGCATGAGAGTGTCATTCGTGCCGCGATCAATCAGGAACATGCCGAACATGACGAACTCGTCAGAGACGGCAATGAAGTGGCGCTCTTTCCACCTATGACAGGTGGCTGATATGGCCTGTATATGACGAGCCAATCGACCTGTCCTCTTTTCATCAGCGTTCGCGATGCCGACTTCGACATCGCGGAAGAAATCCGCAAGCTTGGTGACGGTCGCAAGGATATTGGCGCCATCGTCAGCTTCACCGGTCTTTGCCGCGATGAAGGCGGTAAACTTTCCGCACTTGAGCTGGAACATTATCCCGGAATGGCAGAAGCCGAAGTTCTGCGTATAGCTCGTGACGCCATTAGCCGCTGGCCATTGTCTGGAGTTTCCATCATTCACCGTTTTGGGCTGATTCAACCCGGTGAAAATATAGTTCTCGTTGTCACTGCCTCAGCCCATCGTCAGGCCGCATTTGAGGCCGCATCATTTCTGATGGACTTCATGAAAACGGGAGCCCCATTCTGGAAGCGGGAACATCTGGTTGATGGCGGAATCGGCGGCTGGGTAGAATCAAAAACCGAAGACGAGCAAAGCCGGGGACGCTGGTAGAAGACTTGAAACCCCTCACCTTTTGTGGGCAAGTTGTCGCAGGTAAAACTGTTTTTTACATGGAAAGAATTTCACTGACCCTGTTTAATCACGAATTAACTATTTAAGCCCCTAAAATATAGGGTATTTTGGATAGTGCGATGTCGCACCGCCACAATTTTCACATGAAGCAGCGTTTATTGTCTGCCTTATGAATCATGATGTTTACGGGCATAGGATCACTGACCCATTCGATGGATTGTCAGCACCACCGAAAACACAGAGTAAGAAATGCGGGGAACGGAAGTTTCGGATTTGGCAATGCTAAAAGGACTTACGAAAACTCTTTCAATCGTGGCAGCTCTCGCTGCGGGCATAGGCGTGCTCGGGGGAGCGGCCATGTTTTTCACAACGTCCATGCCAACTGCCAGTATCGCAGCTGACAAGACTATTAGTGGTAAGGTTGTTTACCGTGAGCGCATCGCTCTGCCGCCTGAAGCGCACCTCATCGTGCAGCTCAATGATGTTTCCCTCGCGGATGCGCCTTCCAAGACTATTGGAGAAACACGGATCGAGGCTCCACAGGGGTCACCTATCCCTTTTGCCATCAATTTCGATACAGACGGTATTGAGCCGCAGCACACCTATGCTTTGCAGGCGCGTATCGTTGCCGGTGACACGCTTTGGTTTGTGAGCGACGAACGTTACACTATCGACCCAAAGAACCCTGATGAACCCGTTGAGCTGAAGGTCGTCATGGTTCGCAAGAGTGCCGATGAAGCCGTAACGATTGGCATCGAAGGCAAGGACTGGCTCGCTGAAGACATTCAGGGTGGCGGCGTCATTGATACCGCGCAAACAACGCTACTGGTGGACTCTGACGGCACTGTCAGCGGTTCGGGTGGTTGCAATCGCTTTATGAGCAAAGCAGTGATCTCAGGAAGCAGCATCTCGTTTGCCGAAATCGGCTCGACCTATATGCAGTGCCCACCTGCGCTGATGACTCAGGAACGCAAGTTCCTCGATGTTCTCGGCAAAACGCGCTCATACAAGATGGATGCGGGGAAACTCGTTCTGATCGATGAGGGCGGCGACGAGCTGGCAAGACTTGCCCAGAGTCTCTAATTCCTTCAAATTTAATAAGACGAACAAAAAAAGCCCGGTCTCGCAACCGGGCTTTTTTATTTATCCTATCAGCAATTAGCCGACGATTTCGGTGCCGGAGAACCAGTAAGCGATTTCTTCAGCTGCAGTTTCAGGAGCGTCCGAACCGTGAACCGAGTTTTCGCCGATCGACAGAGCAAATTCCTTACGGATGGTGCCTGCGTCTGCGTTTGCTGGGTTGGTTGCACCCATAACTTCGCGATTCTTCAAGATGGCGTTTTCGCCTTCGAGAACCTGAACGATTGTTGGGCCAGACGACATGGATTCAACCAGCTCACCAAAGAAAGGACGTTCTTTATGAACAGCGTAGAAGCCTTCAGCTTCACGGGTGCTCATCCAAACGCGCTTAGAAGCAACAACACGCAGACCAGCTTCTTCGAGCTTGGAGGTGATAGCACCAGTCAGGTTGCGGCGGGTCGCATCAGGCTTGATCATGGAGAAGGTACGTTCGATTGCCATTATGACACCTTGTATGATGGAAAATTAGAAAAGTGAGGCTCTATAGCGTTGATAGCCCCGATTGCCAAGGGGGAGCCCCTTCACCAACTCTCTTATCAGCTTGAGACGGCAGGAAATTGACTGCATAGATGTGTAAATTCGATTCAGATGCGGGGCAGTCATGGAACAGCACTTTCAAATGTTCGCCTATTACAATCGATGGGCGAATGAATTGCTCTATTCAGCAGCCGCTGATTTAAGCGATGCTGAATACCGGCTGGATCTGGGACTATTCTTCGGGTCAGTGCACCGCACCTTCAATCATTTGCTGGTCACGGATCGCATCTGGATGAAACGCTTTACCGGTGAAGGCGATCACCCAAACCTGCTCGATGCTATTATCACTGACGATTTCATCACGCTCCGCGACATGCGCCGCGCAGAAGATGAGCGCATCTGCAAGTATGTTGAAGGTATGAATGCGGAACAGCTCGCCGGTCGTTTTACCTATATGACGGCAACCAATGTTCGTACGATCAGCCAACGGGTTGCACCAGCCCTTTCCCATCTCTTCAACCACCAGACACACCATCGCGGACAAATCCACGCGGCATTGACGCGGCTCAGCGCTGATGCACCTTCCTTGGATCTCATTCAGTTTCAGCGCACCGAAGCAGGCCGCCGCTTCGCCTGATAGTTGATAGTCGATACTTGCGGAAATTTCCGAAGCCGTGCAAAAGCCTTTCCACCATGCTTATTCTTGACGACATCTCCGTACGTATCGCCGGGCGCCTTTTGATCGACCACGCCAGTGTAACACTGCCAGCGGGATCGAAGACAGGTTTTGTCGGGCGTAACGGAACCGGAAAATCCACCCTGTTCCGCGTTATCACCGGCGACCTTGCGTCTGAAACCGGCAGCATTTCGCTGCCGAGAAACACGCGCATTGGCCAGGTGGCCCAGGAAGCCCCCGGCACCGGAGACGCGCTGATCGAAATCGTCATGAAAGCGGACAAGGAACGCGCAGCTCTTCTTGAAGAAGCTGAGACGGCAACTGATCCGCATCGCATTGCCGAAATTCATACACGCCTTGCCGATATTAACGCGCATTCCGCAGAAGCACGAGCAGGTGCAATCCTGTCAGGTCTCGGTTTCAATGCTGAGGCACAGCGCAGGCCCGCGTCGGCCTTCTCCGGCGGCTGGCGGATGCGTGTGGCTTTGGCCGCAGTGCTGTTTGCTGAACCTGATTTGCTGTTGCTCGATGAGCCTACCAATTATCTCGATCTGGAAGGTGTTCTGTGGCTTGTCGATTATGTGAAGCGTTATCCGCACACTGTCATCATCATCAGCCATGATCGTGACCTGCTGAACTCGGCCACATCATCGATCATGCATCTTGACCAGAAGAAGATCAGCTTCTGGCGCGGCAACTATGATCAGTTTGAGCGGCAACGCCATGAGATGCTTGAACTTCAGCAGAAGGCGCATGCCAAGCAGGAAGCGCATCGCAAGCATATGGAATCCTTCGTGGAGCGATTCCGGGCTAAGGCCACCAAGGCCCGTCAGGCGCAGTCGCGCATGAAGGCTTTGGAGAAGTTGAAACCCATTGAGCTTTACGTTGAAAGCAATGTGCAGCCGTTCCGCTTTCCCGACGCGGACAAAAAGACAGCATCGCCAGTCATCGCACTTGACAATGCAGATGTCGGTTATGTGCCGGGGAAACCAGTGCTGCGCAATGTCACGTTACGCATCGACAATGACGATCGCATTGCGCTGCTCGGCTCCAATGGCAACGGTAAGTCGACTCTTGCCAAACTGATTGCCGGACGTTTACAGCCAGAAAAAGGGAATTTGACCCTTTCTCCCAATCTAAAGGTCGCGTTCTTCGCACAGCATCAGATGGACGATTTGATCCCTGAAGATAATGCGATTGAGCATGTGCGCAAACTCATGCCGGGCGAGTTGGAAGCCAAAGTACGTGCGCGCGTGGCTCAGATGGGGCTTTCAACCGAGAAAATGCTCACACCTGCCAGAGACCTATCCGGTGGCGAAAAGGCACGTCTTTTGATGGGCCTTGCGACTTTTCATGGTCCAAACCTGCTGATCCTCGACGAGCCGACCAACCACCTGGACATCGATAGCCGTGAAGAGCTTGTGCATGCGCTCAATGCGTTTAATGGCGCGGTGATCCTCATCGCCCACGACCGCCACCTGATCGAAGCAACCATGGACCGCCTGTGGCTTGTGCGCGAAGGTGGTGTAAAAGCATTCGATGGCGACCTTGACGAGTATCGTCAGATTGTTCTGGCCGATGCGAAGGGCGAACAGCTTTCTGAGCGTGACGAAGGTCCAAAAGTCAACAAGGCGGAGCAGCGTAAGCTCGCAGCCCAGAAGCGCGAAACATTGGCCCCCTTGCTCAAAAAGATCAAGGAAACCGAGAGCTTGATGCAGAAACTGCAGAAACAGATTCAGGGCTTCACTTCACAACTGGAAGATCCCGCTCTTTATGAAAAGGAACCGCAGAAAGCGATCCGGATCAACAAAGAGATGAGCGATGCAAAATCAGCTCTCGCAAATGCGGAAGACAAATGGCTGGAAATGTCTTCTGAATACGAAGAGGCAATGGCTGAGTAGAAATCCTACACATCGTGCTTTGTGCGCCAAAGAGGGCGCATGGAGTTCTAAAGCATGTTCGCGGGCGCTCAAATGGATTCATTTGAGCGCCCGCGAACATGCGACAGCTAAAAGAATCTAGAGCGAGCGCTATGGGTGCGATTAAGCGCGACACGCTCTAGAGCATTTCCTGTTTAAGATGAATCGTTAGAAATGCGTCTTACTATTTGTTTTTACGCATGTCTCCCAAAACCGGTTCCCACTTTTGGGAGACATGCTCTAATCAACCCGCCGACGAATGCGTGTACGCATCAGCGCGTAGACGCCGAGCACACCGAGGATGAGACCAATCGTTGTATAGGTCTCATCCGCTTCTTCAGCGCCTCGCCTCAAAACAAGATCGATTTTCGACAGTTGCAGGCCGTCCGTGTTGCCCTGAACGGCTCGAAAGGCATAAGTGCCGGATAAAACAGGGTCTATATCGCCCGCACTCTGACGCAATACACTGCCATCCTGAGGACGATCCGTATTGATTGAACTGCTTGTGGATGCGAAATCGAGACCTTGCGACAGCACCGGCATGCCATTGCGGCTAACAGCAAGCGTTACAGCTGAACGACGCTCAGCTGGCACATAGCCCGGCAATGGCACAGCATCGAGAAAAATACGCACCGGCGCGTCGCTTGCCGAAAGCGGGATTTCCTGTGTGATAAATCCACTCTGGCGGCTTTCAAGGATCGGCCAGCGACCGATCTCATGACCCGTGAAATGGCGCACATACCAAGGATAACCAAGTGCGAGACCGAAGCCCGCAACAATCATTGCGACGAAAATGGCACGCATCAGGCTTTGCGCTCCCAACGACGATCTGTTGTCTGTTGCCAGTAAGTCAAATCGTGGTTCTCCGTCTTAAAGGCTTTCCACTGAGCCCGTGCATGGTCCAGCTGATCCTGATCATGCCCATCGAACATAACGACAAGACGCTCATAATCCCCTGCCTGCTCAAGTGCTGCACCTTCCACCAAAAAGCGAACCGTCGCTCCATTGGGATTGGCGTCAGACGTCGTCAGCAATACTGGCTGCTGCTCAGGATGCGGTTCCTTATCGGTGCCATGTGCGACGAAGGATGTGTCGGAAAAGGTCCACAGCAGGCTATCGAGAGCATCGCGCCGTTCATCACTTACCGCCTGTATAGTCACGCGCCAACCGCGCCCAAGCGAACGCTCGACGAGCCCCGGCAGAGCTTCATCCAGTGTCGATTCTGTGAGGTGGTAAAAGAGAATTTCAGCCATGCGCTCTCTTTAAAGCATTCGTTGGGGCGAAGAAAGTGATTCACTTTTTCGCCCCAACATGTTGTTCCTGAATCAGATTCAGTTTTCGAAGTTATCGCGAACGAGGCGGTCGAGAAGTCGAACGCCATAGCCCGAAGCCCATGACTGGCTATATTCGTTTGTTGGTGAACCCATAGCTGTACCAGCGACATCAAGATGCGCCCAAGGTGTGTCACCCACGAAGCGCTTAAGGAACTGCGCCGCCGTGATCGAACCTGCATAGCGACCCGAGCTGTTTTTCATGTCGGCAAATTTGGAATCGATCATCTTGTCGTATTCCTTGCCCAGCGGCATGCGCCACAACTTTTCACCCGTTGCCTGACCTGCTTCATAAAGTTGATCTGCGAGTTCATCGTCGTTCGAGAACAGACCTGCATGATGTGTGCCAAGTGCGACCATGATCGCGCCGGTCAGGGTTGCCAGGTTGACCATGAACTTTGGCTTGAAGCGATCATTGGTGTAGTAGAGTGCATCGGCCAGCACGAGGCGGCCTTCGGCATCGGTGTTGATGACTTCAATAGTCTGGCCAGACATCGATGTCACGATATCACCCGGACGCTGTGCATTGCCATCAGGCATGTTTTCAACAAGACCGATCACGCCGATTGCGTTGACCTTGGCTTTACGGCCTGCAAGAGCGCGCATCAGACCGGTTACAGCTGCGGCGCCGCCCATGTCGCCTTTCATTTCCTCCATGCCAGCAGCAGGCTTGATTGAGATACCGCCAGTATCGAACACCACGCCCTTACCGACGAAAGCGACTGGCTTTTCCTTGGCCTTCGCTCCCTGCCATTCCATGATGACAAGACGCGGTGGACGAACGGACCCTTGCGATACGCCCAAAAGCGAACCCATGCCGAGCTTCTTCATTTCCTTTTCGCCAAGAACTTCAACCTTTACGCCAAGTTTCTCTAGCTTTTCTGCCTCTTCAGCAAACTCGACAGGGCCGAGAATATTGGCTGGCTCATTAACAAGATCACGCGCCTTCAGCACGCCATCAGCCACAGCCTCAGCAGCTTCAAGAGCTCTTTTGGCACTGTGTACATCGGCAGTGTGAATATTGATCTTAGCTGCGTGTTTCGGCTCGCCGTTCTCTTCGTTCTTGCGCGTCTTGTAGCGATTGAACTCGTATGAACGCAGAATCATTCCCAGAGCCACGTCGCCTGCTTCGTCGCCAGCAATCGTGGTTTCGGGGAGAGCAAGTGTCACCGTTGCGCGTTCGGACTTACCGATTCGCGAGAATGCCGCACCACCGATCTTGATCCAGTCGTCATTGCCAAGTTCGCCGGGCTCACCCACACCAACCAGTACGATCTTATCTACGCCACCGTTGGAAGTTTCAATTGCTTCTGCAGTTTTACCCAAAGCACCCGAAAAGCCCGAGATTTCGGCTATGCGCGCAATCTTTTCAGCTCCACCAACTGCCAGCCCCGCTTCTTCTGCAAAGCCTCCACCCTTCGTAACCAGAACGATGCTTACGCCTTTTTGAGGTGCTGAAAATTCACTGAAAGAAATAGAAGGACGTTTCGACATAACAACTCCAAACAGAGGCCAGACAATGAGATGACACGATTGTGTCGCGACTTTTCCTTACTCATGTGAGACGAATATGGCGAAACGGCAAGTCCGCCGCATCATGAAAATCAGTTTTGCGTTAACTTCGGTGACAACTTGCCAAGCTCCGTTTCCGTCCCCACCTATGTTCAGCAAAAACAGGTTGCAACAGTCAGCTCTCTCCATTTAGAGAAGCTTGCGCTAGCTTCGGCTGGAAATCTTTAGTAATCTGTTAACCAAATTTCTTCGGCTAATTTTAGCCAAGTGCAATTAGACTGAATATTCATTTACGAGCATTGTTTCTTTAGGGACAGGCTCCTTCAACGGAACCGGGATGTAAACTCCGCCTATGAAATTGATTGAGTTGTACATCCTGCGCCGCGTGGCGATCATGTTCTTTGCGGTGCTAGGCGCCGCAGTGGGCATCACGTGGACTGTGCAGGTGCTGCAACGTGTCGACTTCCTCACCACAAGCGGTCAGTCCATTCAGACTATTATCCAGTTCAGTTCCCTCCTGATCCCTTCTGCAATTCCTTTGGTCATGCCATTTGCGCTGATCATTGCAATTACGCAGACGCTCTCGACGATGAATCAGGATTCCGAGCTGGTGGTTATCAACGCATCTGGTGCGCCGCGTAGCGCAGTAATGCGTCCGATACTTATGCTTGCAGCCATTATCTCGGTGGTTTCCTTTCTGGTCGCAAACTATGTCGATCCATATGCCCGCATGAATATGCGCGCGATGATCGCCAATGCGAGTGCGGATTTGCTCAATGTCGTTGTGCAGGAAGGCAGCTTTCGCAAACTCGCGGATAATCTCTATATCCAGATCGCCGAGCGCCGTGCCGATGGCAGCATCGGCGGGTTATTCATAGCCGATTCCCGCGACCCTTCGCTTGACCTGATTTATTATGCCGCCGATGGCAACATCGCGAGCACGCCAGCGGGTGACATGCTGCTGATGAAAGACGGCGAAGTTCAGCGTCGCGATGTTTCAGACGGCACCGTTTCAATCATCAAGTTCAATTCCTATGCGTTCGATCTCAGCCAGTTTACCTCTGCTGGCGATGATTTTGTCATCTACGCTAAAGATCGACCGCTGAATTATCTGCTCAATCCAGACCCGAATGATCCGATTTTGCAAACGCGACCTTTGCGCTATAAGGCAGAATTGCATCGTCGCTTGACGGAATGGCTCTATCCGGTTGTTTTTGCGATGATTGCGCTAGCCTTTGCCGGCGATTCCCGGTCTCATCGTGAAGCGCGTGTCTCCGCATCATTCTCAGCAATCAGCACAGCGCTGCTCGTCTATTGGGCCGGTTATTTTTCTGCCGATCGCGCCGATAAGGACGAAACCTATATCGTCATCATGTATCTCATTCCACTCAGTGTGATCCTGCTCGCTGGCTATGCCCTCGTCACGGGTCGACGCATCGGAATTCCCGACAAATGGAATGACCGCATTCTCGACGGCCTCGATCGTCTGAGGATTCGTGTGTCTGGCACATATAACCGTTTGCTTGGAAGATTCCACGGAGATGCGGGAGGTCGCGCATGATCGGCTGGACGCTTGGGCGCTATTTCTTTGCACGCTATGTACAGATCACATTCTATTTTCTGTTCGGCATTTTTGCGCTGGCGCTCCTTCTCGATTTTACGGAAAACGCCAGTAAGCTCGCAAACCTGCCCGGCTATACCGTATGGGCCGCACTTGGCATTTCTGCCATGCGCGTTCCATTCATCATGCAGCAGATGATTCCCTTCGTCGCCTTGTTCTCGGCAATGGCGACACTCATTTCGCTCAATCGCAAGTATGAGCTGGTCGTTGCGCGCTCTGTCGGCGTTTCTGCGTGGCAATTCTTGTTGCCTGCTTGCTTCGGCGCATTGCTGTTCGGTCTGGCAACGATCTTTATTCTTAATCCTTTTGCCGCCTATGGCTTTTCTAAAGCCGACGAGATCGCTTCCAACTGGAAAAACGGTAAGGTGACAGATGTTTCTGCACTGCGTGATCCTTGGTTGCGCCAAAAAACCGATGAGGGCGAAACTATCATCGGGGCCAAAAGCATTCTTGATCGTGGCGCAACACTTGCTGATGCCACGTTCATCCAGTTCGATGACAAAAAGAAGATCAAGGACCGTTATGACGCTCGCACCGCGAAACTTATGGATGGTCATTGGGAACTAACTGACGTCACACGATTCTCGCGTGGTGAGGAACCGCGCAAACTGGAGAGCTTCAACATTCCAACGCAGTTGCGTCCGGAATATGTGGAAGAAAAGCTCGCCTCCCCTGATACAATTCCGTTCACGCAGCTCCGTCACAAGATCGAAGTTGCGCGTTCTTTTGGCTATTCGGCAAACGCATTTGATATGCAATACCAGTCACTTCTGGCATTGCCTGCATTGCTGATGGCCATGACTCTCATTGCTGCAACAGTGTCCCTGAAATTTGTGCGTTTTGGTCAGTCTGGCGCGATGATTCTGGGTGGTGTTGTTGCTGGCTTCATGCTTTATGTCGTTTCGGTGCTGGTGAAGGCATTCGGGAATGCGGGATTCGTTCCGCCATTCGTCGCTGCTTGGGTTCCAGTTATTATTGCAACATTCTTTGGTATCTCCTTTTTGTTGCATAAGGAGGATGGTTAGTGGGTTTGAGTAACGCCCGCATGGTGCTGCCCCATTTGTTCTCGCGTCTTGCTCGCGGGTCTGCCTTGGCGTGCGCCCTTGCTATACCTTTCATGTCAGTTGCAATTATCCCTACGCAGGTTCAGGCGCAGGATGCTCTTGGAGCTGATTACAAGAGTGATCCCAATGCGCGTATGCTTCTGCAGGCGGATGAGCTTGTCTATGATCGCGATGTGAACGTTGTTACCGCTCAAGGTAAAGTTCGTATCGAGTATGACGGTAATCGCCTCGTTGCGGATCAAGTGACATATAATCAACAGACCCGTCGCATGACCGCCACCGGGAATGTCGAAATTGTCGAACGCGACGGCAACAAGATTTACTCCGATCACCTTGATGTGACGGATAGTTTCCGCGACGGCTTTGTAAATGGTCTGCGCGTTGAGACGACGGACAACACGCGCTTTGCAGCGGAAAGTGCCGAGCGTAGCAATGGTGAGATCACCACCTTTAACAATGGTGTCTACACTGCTTGTCAGGCTTGCGAAAAAGATCCCGATAAGCCAGTTCTCTGGCAGATCAAGGCACGAAAGATCATCTGGAACAGTGCGACCAAAACCGTGCGTTTCGAGCGTGGTAAGTTTGAGCTTTTCGGTATGCCATTGGCCTATTTCCCAGCTTTCGAAATGGCTGACCCGACCGTCAAGCGCAAAAGCGGCTTCCTGTTTCCAGGCTTCGCCTACAAGGACGATCTTGGTTTTGGCATCAAGAATTCGTACTTCTGGGCTCTCGCTCCAAATTACGACCTGACGCTTTCAACGACTGCTTACACGAAGCAAGGCTTCCTGACGCAGGCTGAATGGCGCCATCGCCTTGAAAACGGCAGCTATAATCTGCAGATCGCTGGTATTCATCAGATGAAACCTGGCGAGTTCGACGCCGACACTCTTGATCGCGGCGAAGATAACCGCGGCATGGTGGCATCGAAGGGTGACTTCGATATCAATTCGCGCTGGAAATTCGGCTGGGACGTTATGGCTCAGACTGATCGCAATTTCAGCCGTACCTATAACCTCGAAGGCTATAATGCGCAGACGCAGGTTTCGAAGATCTATCTGACGGGCATCAATAACCGGAACTATTTCGATCTCAACTTCTATCGCTTCAATGTGCAGGAATCGTATCCGCTTACGAGCACATATAAAGATGCAGAAATGCATTCGAAGCAGCCTTGGGTTTTCCCAAGCCTCGACTATTCCTACACATTACCTGATCCGGTCTATGGCGGTGAGCTAAACATCACTACCAATGCGCAGGTTCTGTATCGTCAGAATGCGAATTATACCCTTAATCCGGGAAATAACTCGATTTACTACCCGCGAATTCCTGGCTTTAGCGGCACGAATGCTCGGTTCACAACTGAGGCTGAGTGGAAGCGCACATTTATCACGCCAGCAGGCTTGGTAATTACGCCGCTTTTGGCCCTGCGCGGCGATGCTATCAGCGCAAATTCCAACTTTGATCCTGCTGTCGCCGGTTATACGGATGCTGTGGTTCGGTCTGAAGCGTTGCGGGCAATGGCAACGGCAGGTCTTGAATTGCGTTGGCCGATCCTGTTTTCGACCACCAGCTCGACGCATATTCTTGAGCCAATTGCGCAGATCTATATGCGCAATAATGAACGTTATGCTGGCCAGCTTCCAAACGAAGACGCTCAGAGCTTCGTATTCGATGCGACCAACCTGTTCTCGCGCGACAAGTTTTCGGGGTATGACCGCGTCGAAGGCGGCACTCGCGCCAATCTCGGCCTGCGTTACTCCGGTAATTTCAGCAATAGTGACTGGGGGCTTTATGCGCTTGCTGGACAATCGTTCCAGCTCGGCGGCGTGAACTCCTTCGGTACAAGCGATTTTGTGAATGTCGGCGCTGATTCAGGCCTGCAGGACGCTCGTTCTGACTATGTTGCCATGATTGGCACATCCAATTCGACAGGTCTTGCACTTGCTGCACGTGGACGGTTTGACAAAGAAAGCCTAGATGTCCGCCGCGGTGAACTTGAAGTGCAACAGAGCTGGCAGAAGTTGTCCGTTTCGGCGCAATATGCCTATATTGCACCGCAGCCAGCCTATGGATATGCCGATCTCAGACAAGAAGTCACGGGTGCAGCTACTGCACGTCTTGATGCAAATTGGCGTATTTTCGGCTCGGGAACTTATGATCTCGTATCAGATACACTAGTTCGGGCATCGTCTGGCCTTGCCTATGATGACGAGTGTTTCACTTACTCGATGGCTTACGTTCAGACCCGCAATCCGGGAGAGGATAAAGCATCGCATAGTGTAGGTTTCAATATATCGTTCCGAACGCTTGGCGACATCGGCAGCGGTGCTCAAACCTTCTAAACTTAGAAAGAGCGGAAACAATTGACCTTGTTTCCGCTCTTTCCTTTTATGCGTCGGCATTGCTGCTGATATTCAAATAACGCTTAGGTTTTTATCGATTTTATTCAGTTTAGTGCCTGCTATAACCTCGCAAAATGCTAAAGGGTCATTGTTTCGCCGCTTTGGCTCCTCTATACAGGCATCATAATATGATTGGCTTCTGATACGTCAGCTCACTTTGAAGGCGCTATTCGGACACCAACCTGAAGGAAATCGGGAAAGAAAGATGATGTTTGCAAGACCTCTATTCGCCTCCCTGCTAGGCGCTGCCGTATGTGTGACGGCGCTTGGAACGGCTGCGACCCTGAACCCGGCTTTTGCTGCCGGCGGAACGGAGGTCAAGGTCATTGTCTCCGGCAATGCAATCACGAATGGCGATATTCAGCGCCGTGCGGCTTTCTTGAAGCTGCAGCGTAAAGGTGGCAATCTCAATCAGGTTGCACGTGAAGAACTGACTGAGGAAATGCTGAAGCGCGTGGAAATGAAATCACGCGGCGTCAACATCTCTGATAAAGAAGTCGACGAAGCCTATGCAGGTTTTGCTACGCGCAACAAGATGAGTGTCGCGCAGTTGAGTCAGGTCATGAATCAGGCCGGCATCACCCCTGATCACTTCAAGAAATACATCATGGTCCAGATGGGCTGGGGCCGCCTTGTAAGTGCACGTTTCCGCTCAACTGGTATGGTCAGCGAGCAGGATGCTGTGCAGCGCATGCTGAAAGATGGCGGCAAGAAGCCGGTTGCAACTGAATATCAGCTTCAGCAGGTGATTTTCGTTGTCCCTAGCTCGAAACGTTCGCCTGCCCTGCTGGCCAAGCGCCGTCAGGAAGCAAACGCATTGCGCTCACGCTTTCAGAGCTGCGATTCTACCCGTCAGCTGACCAAAGGAATGATCGACGTTACGGTTCGCGACCTTGGCCGCATCATCGAACAGCAGCTTCCCGGCGATTGGGCGAAGGATGTCAAAGCAACCAGTGCCAACCGCGCAACACCACCGCATGACACCGAAAAAGGCGTCGAATTTCTGGCAGTCTGCTCGACCCGACAGGTATCGGACGACCGTGTTGCTCAGCTCGTTTTCTCCATGGAAGGCACAGATTCTGAAGCCGGACAGGAAAAGAAGGCAGATGAAATGAGCAAGAAGTATCTGCAGGAACTCCGTGAGAAGGCAACAATCGTAAATCGTTGAGTTTACGTTTCAGTGCCTTGGCAGTAATAATCTGTCCGTATAATTTGAGGGGGCTTTTGCCCCCTTATTTCATTAGCCGAGAAAATAGCTATGCCTAATCAACCGGTTCCTCCGCTCGCCGTGAGCATTGGCGATCCTTCAGGCGTTGGAGCTGATGTTGCTCTTAGCGCCTGGCTAAGACGTACAGAGCTTTCTCTGCCTCCCTTCATGCTAATTGCTGACCCAAAGCAGTTGGCTGCCCGCGCGCAGCATCTCGGTCTGACTGTGCCGATTGCCACAATAGAGGCATCAGCAGAGGCCGCTGATATTTTCAACGATAAGCTACCTGTGTTGCCGCTCGTCAATGCGCACAAGGAAAGCCCCGGTAGGCCTCTTCCAGAGAATGCAGCCGGAGTTATAGAAGCAATTGAACGCGCCGTGGCCCTGACATTACGTGGTGAGACATCGGCCATTGTCACCTGCCCTATTGCAAAGAAACCGCTCTATGATGCTGGCTTTAAGCATCCCGGTCACACCGAATTTCTCGCAGAACTCGCGAGCCAGCATCTTGGGCGCACAGTCATCCCTGTAATGATGCTTGCTGGTCCAGAGCTGCGCGCGGTGCCTGTCACGATCCACATTCCACTCGTAGAAGTGCCGCGGGTATTGACGAAGGATGACATTCTGGAAGTAGCCTATATCACAGCGCAGGAGCTGACTGATCGCTTCGGCATCGCCGCGCCTCGAATTGCTATTTCCGGTCTCAATCCTCATGCGGGTGAAGGCGGTGCTCTTGGCAAGGAAGACGATGCCATCATCCGTCCAGCAGTAGAAAAATTGCAGCGCAAAGGCATCAATGCCTGGGGGCCACTACCCGCAGACACGATGTTTCATGCACCTGCACGTGCAACCTATGACGTCGCTATCTGCATGTATCACGATCAGGCACTTATCCCGGCGAAGGCCCTCGCTTTTGACGAGACAGTCAACGTCACGCTGGGCCTCCCCTTTATCCGAACATCGCCGGATCATGGTACAGCCTTCGATATCGCCGGAAAAGGCATCGCACGACCAGATAGCTTTATTGCTTCCATAAGACTGGCGCAGGAACTTGCAGAAAACCAAGCAAGGCGGAAATCATGAGCATCGACAATCTTCCGCCGCTGCGTGAGGTGATTGAACGGCACGACCTGATGCCGAAAAAGTCGCTTGGGCAAAACTTCTTGTTCGATCTAAATCTAACATCGAAGATTGCACGACAGGCTGGCAATCTGCAGGATCAGCCGGTTATCGAGGTCGGTCCCGGCCCGGGCGGGCTTACGCGTGCCCTTCTCGCCCAAGGTGCTTATGTGACGGCAATCGAACGCGATGAACGCTGCCTTGATGCGCTTGCAGAGATAGAGGCACATTATCCGGGACGTTTGCGTGTTATTGCCGGCGATGCATTGGAGCAGGATTTCAAAACGCTGTTTCCAGATGGTCCAAAGCCGCGCATCGTTGCCAACTTGCCTTATAATGTCGGTACGCAGTTGTTACTCAACTGGCTTCTGACAGAGCCATGGCCACCATTTTATTCGTCCATGACACTGATGTTTCAGCGTGAAGTGGCAGAACGCATTGTAGCCGCTCCCGATAGCGATCATTACGGACGCCTCGGCGTTCTGGCAGGTTGGCGAACGCGTTCGAAGATTGCTTTCGATGTGCCGCCTCAAGCGTTTACACCGCCGCCCAAGGTGATGTCGTCGGTGGTGCATATTACACCAAGCGAGGAACCGCTTCCGTGCCGTGCCGACGCATTGGGTCAGATCACACAGGCAGCCTTCGGGCAGCGCCGCAAGATGCTGCGTCAGAGCTTGAAACCTGTTGGTGGTGCCACATTGCTGGAAAAGACCGGCATCGACGGTACGCGCCGTGCAGAAACCCTGAGCGTCGAAGAATTCGTCGCACTCGCGAATGCTTATCGCCCGGTATGATCGAAACTGGAGTTGGGAGCAGCTGTCATCGGCGTAAGGTTCATCTGTTTGAAAACCTTGTCCACGTGATCAATTTCCGAACGGAAACTCGACATGGATGAACCTGTAAGCTTTTCGCCCGCATTGAGCTGCGCTTTCAGCGGGTCGACATAATGATCGCCGACTTTCAACTCGTAATAAAGGTGCGGACCCGTCGAATAACCGGTTGAGCCGACATAGGCGATAACCTCCCCCTGCTTCACATGCTGTCCGACTTTCAGGCCCTTAGCCTCAGCGGATAGGTGAGCATAGGTGGTGCTGTAGCCACCTTGGTGGCGAATACGGACATACTTGCCATAGCCCTTTTGCGATGAAATCAGCTCTACGGTTCCGTCGCCCGCCGCAACAATAGGAGAACCGATCGGGGCATCGTAGTCGACACCGTTATGATGTTTGCGAACATGCAGAACGGGATGAACACGCCAACCGAAGCCATCATTTAGGCGACCATTCGGCAATGGCTTGTGCATGAGATATTTGGTCATCGAGGAGCCGTCCTCGTTGAAGTAATCGGCGTTTCCTTCAACTTCATGTCTGTATAAGCGTTTGCTCTCGCCGTGCGACGTAAACTCGACGAAGACCAGTTCCGGATCAGTGTCTACGCTTTCACGAAACAAAAGATCTATTTTATCGGCCCCGTTGGCACCTTTCTGGAGAGACACATTATTTTCAGAAGCAAGCTTCTTCACATCGTCTGCAACCGCGCGTGGAGCCCCTGCTGCAATCAGTCGAGATTGAATGGAGCCATCAGTCCGAATCGCGACAGCGGGATGTGATGCCGAGAGCATCGCATCATGAGAAAGCCGCGCAAAAAGCCGCTGATTATCATTGGCGCGGAAGACACCATCATCTGTGCGGCCATAAACCGAGTCCGACGCGCTGCCATGCCGAAACCGCGCCATGGTTATGTGCGCGGGTTTGTTGGGCAACTGATCCAGAAGCAGCACCAGATTGTCACCGGGAACAAGGTCTTTTCGCCCGAGTGCCTGTTCCAGATTTGCAGCATCTTCTGCAGCAACATCAGCCGCCTGCATGAGCACGCCCACCTTCTCACGCGATTGTGGAGCGAGAACGATTTCATGAGCTGCCTGATGGGCTATACCGGCAGGCTTCGCGAAACTTACATTTAGCGGCACGCCTTTCTGATTGGCGAGTGCTGATATTTCCGTATCATGAATAGAGGCGCTGCCCCCTCGCCGTTCAACTTTTAAAGGACTGTGACTTATCAGACCTTGCGGACTCCTCTCATTTTCCAAATCAAGAATGACATGCTGATAAGTAAAAAGCGTCGCCTCGCCATCGTCGGTGCCTTCCGCAATATCGATGCGCTTGGCAATCCGGCGGTTCTCGTCGAGATTATTCTGGGGAAGTAAGCGGGCTTCCTTCATTGCAGCGCGGCTATGAACGAGTGTCGTGGGATCAACCATAACCGGCTGAGACGCATGCCCATGACGCACCAAGCCGCCCGTTAACAGAACCATGGCCCCACCTGCCAACAACGTTGCTGAGGCAAGCGCTATGCAGGCACGAATGTGGGTATGAAATGAAAAGCGAATACGTTCGAGGGGTTTGAGAGTACGCTGCGAAAGCGGTGCGAGTTTTGCATGCACAGCAGACAAAGCAGCATATGAAGCATCGGACCGGATCGCGAGATCCGGGGATACAACAACATGAATCTGCTTATCTCTGCGGGCAATGCGAAATAGCATGCAGTGAGCGTCTCCAAATTCCATCTGAAATAGAAGACGGACCAGAGGGCCAGAGCACGGCTAAATTATGGCTCCTGTGGCCATAATCCAACGGAAATAAAGCACGAATGCTCAAGTTAAATTTATCAAGCGCTCGCTCGCGCCTTGCGATGTGCGGAGAGAGAGGACCATGTATAGATTATCAAACCGACCCAGATCAGCACAAAAGCCACAAGCTGCGCATGCGAGAACGGCTCATGGAAGATGAAGATCGCGAAGACGAACAGCAATGTAGGTGTGAGATACTGCATTAAGCCGAGCGTCGTATAGCGCAGAAGCTTTGCACCGCCCGCATAAAGAATGAGCGGAATAGCCGTGAATGGGCCCGCCAGCAAAAGCAGCCAGATATTCGATACGGATTCCCCTGAGAAGAAGTGATCCTGACCATTTGCCGTCAACCACAGAACATAGCCAAGTGCAGGGACCGACAGAATGACGACTTCGAGCGTGAAGCCTTGCAAAGGTGGCATCGGCAGGGACTTACGGAAAAAGCCGTAGAGGCCGAAAGTCAGGGGCAAAACCAGCGAAACCCATGGCAGACCACCGGCATTGAATGTGAGAACAAGAACCGCCGCGAAAGCAAACCCGACAGCGATATATTGAACTTTGGTCAGACGTTCTCCAAGAAACAGTCCGCCAAGAACCACGTTAAACAACGGGTTGATATAATAGCCGAGTGCTGCGCCGATAATCTGATCATGTGCAACCGCCCAGACATAGACCGACCAGTTGATGGTAATCAGTGCGGCGGTCAGTGCGGCCATAGCGAGCATTCGCGGCTTGCGCAAAGCATCAAGGATTGTTCGGAATTGGCCGATGGCAAGGAGCAGAACTGCCGCCACAGGAACCGACCAAATAACGCGATGGGCGACGATTTCGAGCGCAGGCAGATGTGACAGCGCTTTAAGATAGAAAGGCAAGAGAGCCCAAAGACCATAAGCCCCCATAGCCATCATGAAGCCACGGCTTCCATCCGAAAGTTGGCCTCCGGATAAGGTTTGCTCGGCCATTTCTATCTCCGCAATAAGAACCCCCCCCCAAAAGCCGAGGGCTATTTAGGGCTGGATATTTTGCTATGCGCCCATCGATCCATAAAATCTATTCAATTAAACTGATCAAAGCATCAATGATCGTGAAGAGCGAGGGCTATTCCGCCGCCACCAAACCCGCGAGCGAACGGTTCTTCATCAGCTTATAATTGACCGAATCCATCAACGCCTGAAACGATGCATCAATGATGTTGTCGGAGACGCCGACCGTGCGCCAACGTGCGCCTGTTGCGTCACCCGATTCGATCAGAACGCGGGTGATAGCTGCGGTACCCCCATTGAGGATACGCACCTTGAAATCGACCAGTTCAAGGTCCACGATTTCATCCTGATAGCGCCCAAGATCCTTGCGCAGCGCAATGTCTAGCGCGTTGACCGGACCATGGCCTTCGGCAACCGACATATGCATCTCGCCATCGACTTCAACTTTAACCACGGCCTCGGAAACCGTTTTCAGCATGCCGTTGGCATCAAAACGTCGTTCGACGAGGCAGCGAAAGGAATCTACCTTGAAGAATTCCGGCTGTGGCGTGAGCATGGCTCGCGCCAGAAGTTCGAAGCTCGCATCCGCACCTTCATAGGCGTAGCCTTCCGCTTCACGCTCCTTGACCAGCACGATCAACGTATCGAGCCGCACGTCATCCTTGGCGACGCGGATGCCACGACGCTCCAATTCCGCGATGAAATTCGACTTGCCGCCTTGATCCGACACCATGACACGTCGGCGATTGCCGACAGTTTCAGGCGGAACATGTTCATAAGTCTGCGGGTCTTTGAGTAGCGCCGACGCGTGAATGCCTGCCTTGGTAGCGAAGGCAGATGTGCCTGTATAAGGAGCCTGCTCTGTCGGTGCCCGGTTAAGAATATCATCGAAGGCGCGCGAGATACGGGTGATGGCTTTGAGAGCATCAGGCTTTACGCTGAGCTCAAAGCGATCAGCCCAATACGGCTTCAATACCAGCGTCGGGATGAGTGAAACAAGGTTGGCATTGCCGCAGCGCTCGCCGATCCCATTAAGCGTTCCCTGCACATGGCGCACGCCTGCATCGATTGCAGCAAGCGAAACCGCGACAGCCTGTTCGGTGTCGTTATGCGCGTGAATGCCAAGGCTTTCGCCCGGAACATGTGCTTTCACAGCATTGATAATCTCCGCCACTTCTGATGGCTGCGTTCCGCCATTGGTGTCGCAAAGAACGACCCAGCGCGCGCCAGCTTCATAGGCAGCCTTCGCGCACGCCAACGCGTATTCCGGATTGGCTTTGTAGCCATCGAAGAAATGCTCACAATCGACCAGCGCTTCACGGCCAGCCATACGAACGGCTGTAACCGAGGCTGTGATCGATTCCAGATTTTCCTCGTTGGTACAGCCGAGCGCGATCCTCACATGATAATCCCAGCTCTTCGCCACGAAACAGATTGCATCGCTTGAAGCTTGCAAAAGGGCCGTCAGACCCGGATCGTTGGAGGCAGAGACTCCGGCGCGCTTGGTCATGCCGAAAGCTGTAAATTTGGCGCGCGAAGTCTGACGCTTTTTGAAGAAAGCAGTATCGGTCGGGTTCGCCCCGGGATAGCCACCCTCAACATAATCGACGCCCAATTCTTCGAGCAGAATGACAATCGCTTTTTTGTCTTCGACAGAGAAATCAACGCCGGGAGTTTGCTGTCCGTCCCGCAAAGTCGTGTCGTAGATATAGATGCGTTCACGTGCCATCACTCATCCCCCGCCATCAGGACTGTACAACAAACTCCCGTTTTCGGCTTTGCCCGTCCTCGCACGCTACGCGGCTGTGGGCGGGCGGTGTGCGTTTGCTGTCCCTCCCGCAAAGTCGTGTCGTAGATATATATGCGCTCGCGTGCCATTTTGCCTGCCTGTCGGTGGGTATATGCCGTTAGAATGTATGGCTTTTTCAGTTGTCAGTGTCGTGGTCTGGGTGTTGGTAGGACACCATGGTTCTTACAAACTCGATACTTTCCGGATCACGCTCTGTTTCGTAACCGGGCAGTTTTGCGAGGTTATCGACATAGGGAAGCTTGACCTCGACGCCCCATTGAACCGTGGGTTCGATCTCTTCCGGCGCATCGAAAGCGCCGATGGAGAGCGCTACGCCATCCGGCGCCTCATAGGTGAGCGGGGTTCCACACTCAGGACAGAACCCGCGCTTGACGTGATTGGATGACTGGAAGCGCTTTGGCTCGTCGCGGGTCCATGTGAGGTTTGCTTCCCCAACTGAAACCAGTGGCGCATAGAAATTGCCAAACGCCTTCTGGCACATGCGGCAATGACAGATCGAAGCTGAGCCGAGTGCGCCTTCTACACGAAAGCGCACCGCACCGCACTGGCATCCCCCACTATAAAGCGGCTTGTTATCAAGCGTCATGGCATCCTCCCTCCAATTAAAAGGCAGTTAGCTTACCACATCCCAAGTCGTGATGCGTTCGCCGGTGGCAGGATCCTTGCCATCCTTCAACTGCACACCCTCTGCCAGCAATTCATCGCGAATACGATCAGCTTCGGCCCAGTTTTTGTCGGCGATGAAATTGAGGCGCTCGACAATCAGCGCATCAACTTCCTCATCCGAGACGCTGAGTTTTCGTGAAAACACCAAAATATCACGCTCAAGAATATCTCTATCTAGAAGACCAAGAAGCTTCATACCTTCTCCAAGGACTCGTGCATTTTGGCTCTTATATTCACGTCTCAGTATTGTGATTGCACTCCAAACATTCAGGTCATCCGAAAGTGCTTGAACGATTTCTTCTAACGCGTCACCACTATCAAAAGAGAAATCAAAATTGACGCTTCGCAGTAACTCGTACCATCGGAACAGCTCTTCACTAGCTTCGTTCATTCGATGACGTGTCCAGTTTATAGGCTCTCTGTAATGTGTTTGAAGCATTGAGAAACGAGCACTTAAACCGTTCCAGCGATGTTGCCACGTATTGATGTCGTCCGCTTGTCCTTGGCCAATGTCGATCATCATTGGGAGATCACTATTCAGCACATCGCGAATGGTGATGAAGTTGCCAAGAGACTTCGACATCTTCTGCCCTTCAACCTGAAGGAAACCATTATGCATCCAGATGTTTGCCATGCGCTCAGTGCCGAATGCGCAGCATGACTGCGCAAGCTCATTTTCATGGTGCGGAAACACGAGATCGATACCGCCACCATGAATGTCGAACTGGTTCTTATACGGATCATCGCACTGCAGGCCGCCACCAAAAGGTGACAGCAACTTGGCCATGGACATGGCCGAGCACTCGATGTGCCAACCGGGACGGCCAAGCGTTTGAATGCCCGCAGGCGATGGCCAGCCGGGTTCCCCATTGCGCGATGGCTTCCAGAGTACGAAATCCATCTCGTCGCGCTTGTAAGATGCAACGTCAACACGGGCGCCAGCTAGCATTTCATCAAAAGGACGGTGCGAGAGCGCGCCATAACGTGCGCCGCCCAGCGTATTCATTGCAGACGGCGAGAAAAGTACATGGTCATCGGCAACATAGGCGACACCGCGCTCAACCAGCTTCTCAATCAGGTCACGCATATCATCCAGATGCTCAGTCGCACGTGGCTGGCTCGAAGGCTCTAAGTTTGCCAGCGCTTTGATATCCGCCTGAAACTGGTTGTTTGTGCCCTCTGTTACCCGACGGATTGCTTCATTGAGCGGGAGATCAGGATATTCGCTCGCCGCACGTGCGTTGATCTTGTCGTCAACGTCAGTGATATTACGCGCATAAGTGACATGCACCTCGCCATAGACATGACGAAGCAAACGGAACAGTACATCGAAGACAATGACCGGGCGCGCATTACCGATATGGGCGAAGTCGTAAACAGTCGGTCCGCATACATACATGCGCACATTGTTTGCATCGATGGGGACAAAGTCCTCCTTCGCGCGAGTTGCGGTGTTGTACAGACGTAGTTGCGGCGCGTCAGCCATTTTATTTCCCCAAAAGGACCAGAAATACGGGCACGAAGGACCGCAGCCGACTGGCCGGGGCGTTATCATCCTGTTTTATGGTAGGGGAGACGAAAACGGCCGGGCCAGCAAGCTGCTAGCCAATAAAAATCGAACCAGTACAAATGATTGTGGTCGGCGTTTTCATGACGCTACTTATCTCTCTCGACTTTATCCCCGTCAAGAGCTTTTGGAAAAGTTCGAGCGAAATAAAGCATTTCCAGAAGAAGGATGAAGCGGTTTTGGTTTGTTGAATACGCGAGAATAATGAGCTGGACTGGGGATAGCCGAGAATGCTGTGGTATTTCGGCAACCGTGTTAAACCTTCACAGCTGTTAACCGGAATTCCCCAAAACCGGCTCCAAACAGCCTTCATTCCGTCTCAATCAATCACAAAATAGTGAGTGTAATTGGAAGAGGAATGAACCAATGCCTAAAAGTGAACCGCAACCACGACAAGACAAGCTGATTGATCAGTATCGTGAAATCGGCCCTGCCGTGCTCCTTGCAGCACTCATGAATAAGAAGAACCGTAAGGGCGAAGCCCGTAACGACAATATGCGCAGCTCAATTCTAGCTGTTAAAGAATCTGACTAGAAGGCTGATGCCGATTAGCGCCATCACAACACCGATGATGCAATCGAGCACCCGCCAGGCCGCAGGCTTCGCAAAGATGGGTTGCAACAGACGCGCCCCATATCCGAGCGAGAAAAACCAAACAAATGATGCGATCACCGCGCCTGCACCATAAGCGGCGCGGGCAGAACCTTCATAGCGGGCAGAAAGACTGCCTAACAATACCACCGTGTCGAGATAGACATGCGGATTGAGGAAAGTCAGCGCCAGACAGGTAGCAACTGCAGCTTTCAGGCTGACACTGCCGTTCGATCTCACCTGCATTGCTTCTGGATGAAACGCGCGGCGAAATGCGACCGACGCGTACCAGAACAGGAACGCAGCGCCTGCAAGCGTAACAAACGAGATTAGCTTTGGTGATTGAGCAATCAGCGTACCCAGACCCGCAACACCGGCGGCGATCAGCAGCGCGTCTGAAAGTGCACAGATTAGACTCAGAATAAAGACATGCTGTCGCAGCAGGCCTTGCCGCAAGATGAACGCGTTTTGTGCACCGATAGCGATGATAAGTGACGCACCAAGAAAAAAGCCTGAAAAAGCTGCTGAGAACACGGATGACTTTCCTGAAATTATAGCATTTGAGCCAAAAGCGCGAAGCGGTTTTGCGTGAGGCAAATGCATAAAACAATGAGCTATGCGGCTCCAACTATTCAGTCTTAAGTGGAGCCGCTGTAAGTGATCAGAACATCGAAAGCTGGTCGCCCGAATCCTCCTCCGGCCCTGACTTTTTCTTTCTTTTTGGCAGAGACTGTTCTGACGTCAAGCTTTCTTCCACTCTTGTCTGCAGATCTGGTGAAGTATTGGCAACTTTGTTGACCTTGTCTGACACCGGAATGGCTTCAAAAAAGTCATCCTGAACTGGACGCATAATGTCGGCGACATCTTTTGGAAGCAAGGTTTTGCAGTTCAGCCAACGAGCGAAATCCTCTGGCTTCACCACCACCGGCATACGTTCGTGAATAGGCCGCAGCAATCCGTTTGCGTTTGTCGTCAAAATGCCCGCAGTATCGATTTGCGAGCCATCGGAACTGCTCCAGGTTTCGACCAGCGCGCCAAAAGCGACAATCCCGCCGTGGCGCGGCCTGATCCAATAGGCTTGCGCCTTATTCTTTCCCTCACGCCGCCATTCGTAAAAACCGGAAGCTGGAATCAAGGCCCGTCGATGATTTAAGGCCGCGCGAAACGAGTTCTTCTCTGCCGCAGTTTCAGAGCGAATGTTGAAAACCAGATTCCAGTCTTTGGGATCTTTCACCCATGACGGCACAAAGCCCCAACGAACCAGCATACCGCTCCGGCCGGGGCGATTGCTTCCCGGCGGTGGGGTTTCGCCTGCCAGAATAGAGAGTATTGGCTGGGTCGGCGCGATATTATAACGGGGAGGAAAATCCTCATCAATCATCGCACCAAGCAATGCTTCAACTTCTTCGCGGCTTGCAGTCAGAGAAAAACGTCCACACATGGCGGCCATGTTCAGGCTTTTGTCGGAATGGTCAAGTGGGGTTTGCTGTTGCCAAAGCAGGCTGACCAGATCATAGCTTGAATATGGTTACAGTTCCCGTCATCCCTGCCCCTCTTCAAATCCACGGTGTCTCTCTCATCTGCCGTCGTGATGGCCGATTTTTGCTGGTTGAACGCGGCAAAGAGCCATGGAAGGGCTGGCTCGCCTTTCCCGGAGGCAGCATTGAGGCCGGTGAAACTCCTGAGGCAGCAGCAGTCCGTGAGCTGAAAGAAGAAACTGCACTCGATGCAGGCTCGCTCAGCCACGTCATCACGGTTGATTTGGCGCTCGAAGGCAAGGCCTATGAGAAGAGCTATTTTCTTTCCGTTTATCGAGCGTTTGATGTTTCGGGCATTGAACAGGCAGGCGACGACGCTGCAGCAATCCATTGGTTGACCGTGGAAGAAATGGCGAGCGCGAGTGTCACCGACAGCACACTGGATGTGGCACGCTCTGTGGCTGAAGCGGAAGACAATCGCACTTCCTGACCCACCTAGCGGTCTAATTCCGACATTTGCATCCCTTGATACAGACGTTAAACAAATATCGGAATTCAAAAGACCACTACCAAGTATATGAATCTAGTTGATTTTTCGAATTCGACGTTGGAAACCGTGTGGACGTCAGTCGGGATTCAAACGTAAAATTCGATCCACTAGTCGCCTTGAAGTGGCCGCGATTTCGAGCGAAAAGGCAGCTCTAAAGGAGAGGTTACTTTTGAAAAGCAACTGGCTTTCCCTCTTGGTGGCCCTGTTGGTGGTAAGTTCGTGGCTGGGTATGGTTTCCCCGGCCCTTTCTGCGCAGGATGCTCCTTATGAGGGCAAAATGCTGCGCATTGCAGAAGTTCTCGGCTCCCTCCACTATTTGCGTAATCTTTGTGGAGAAACCAGCAGCGAGTGGCGAGACCGGATGGACGCCATTATTGCGGCCGAAAATCCCGGTGAAGCAGACCGGTTGCGCCTCGTTTCCAGTTTCAACCATGGATATCGTGCTTTCAGCGACAATTATGTCCGCTGTACGCCTTCTGCCCTTGCGGCGATTGACCGCTACATGAAAGAGGGAGAAAGCTTGTCGAACGAGATCATATCGCGTTATGGCAATTAACCAATTATTCAGTCTTGTGCGGATGGGCATAAATTGCCTCATTTAAATCCGCTGTAATCTGTTAACACTGTCTTAAAGCGACAGTCAGGCTGCATGCGTTTGCACTCCCGATAGTGGTGAGAAACCAGCGACTGCACAAATTAAACTGTTAGAGCGACCTTTGTGCGCCCATTCAGGCGCACGGTGTTCTAATGCAGAAAGAAGGGCGCAAGCCGGGATGAAATCGATGGAACACATGCCAGCAGATCTGGACGAGATGATTGCCCGCGAGAAGAAGCTCGTGGCAATCGAATACCAGAATGAAGCCTGGGCTGACGGCATTTCCGAAGGGATCGAGCCTGAAATTCTTGCTGAAGCTGCTTTCACCACAGCTTTGACCGAACTTATGCGTTCTGCGGGCGAAGACAGCGCTCTCGACCTCATCGAGAAAATGCGCGAACAGATTATCGCCGGCACCTTCCTGCCTGAACGTATTCTTCAGTAAGAATCAATAGCTGCGGCAAGCATTCGCATTCGGCTTGGTGGGGCATCGTAAATCCGCTCCCAGACTCTGCGAAACTGCCGCGTGGACGCAAAGCCAGCCCGCTGAGCGATGTTTTCCATATCGAGCGCAGAATTCAGCAGCATCTCGCGGGCCAGACTGACTTTCAGCCTATTTGCATAGTCCGTCACGCTCATATGTGCGTGCTCGTTGAACAGTCTAGAGAGATTGCGCGGGCTTGCGCCGCTGATGTCAGCCAGTTTTTCCACCGACCAACTGGCTGCGGGATTTTTCGCAATAGCATCCTGTGCACGATGCACCACTGGATGCATATGATTACGTCCTTCCAGCCAAGGCGAAAGCTGTGGATCTCCTCCACTGCGGCGCAAGTAGACGACCAGATAACGCGCAATTGATAATGCCAATGCATGACCTGCAATTTCTGCCACGATATGCAGCATGAGATCGATGCCCGAGGTGATACCCGCACTTGTCAGCCGATCCCGATCTTCCACAAACAACCGATTTTGCAAGACGCGTGATGTCGGGGCCAATCGGTTCAGTTCATCAATCGCCAAATGATGGGTTGTGCAAGCATAACCATCAAGCAAACCTGCGCGTGCCGCCAGAAGCGCGCCCGAACAGATTGAAACCAACCTGATGCCGGGACGGATAGCGCGCCGCATCCAACTTACAATCTGCGCTTCAAGAACATTGTCCTCTTCGCGACTGTTGCCGACACCTCCTAATGGGACATCCGCCGAGCCGGAGATGACGACCAACGCGCCGTCCGGTAGATTTTCTGGCAGAGGCTCGATATTGGCAATCGTGAGGCCAATTGAACTCAACACCGTCTGCGATGACCCGATAAATGTCACCTCAAACTGCACTTCGCTCTGCTCAAGATTGGCCTTACGCAAAACCTCTATCGGCCCCGCCACATCAAGCAAAAGCGTGCGTGGCGGGACAACGACAAAGACCCGGACAGTTTTGTGGCTGTCAACGGTTTGGTTCATGCAGCTTTCCGTTCTGCCCTGTCTGCAAGAGCTTGTTCAACCGTTGCAATCCGCGCGAAACGATCTGCGAGCACCAGCTCGGTACGGGCACGGATTTCGGCGGCACTCCACTCGCGACCATTCACATCGGCCATCGGAAATGTGAGGGTCGCCTCGCCGACGTAATCTACATCGAAACCCAGATCAGAAGCGTGTCGCGTCGTCGTCTCGCAGCATTGTTCAGTACGGATTCCGGAAACGATAACCCGTCTGATTCCGTTGGAAATAAGCCACACATCAAGCCCCGACCCAACGAGTGCGCTATGGCGACGCTTGCGGAAAACGGCATCCGGCTCGATCGTGATCGGTGCCAGCGCTTTCACGAAGCCCGAAGCGTCAGAAAACGGTCCTTCATTTTCAACATGAAAGATTTGCACAACGGGGATACCCTTGCGCTTCGCGCCGTCGATCAGAGCCTGCTGACGCTCGATGTAAGCAGCAACATGCTCATCACGATAATAAGGGCGATGGCGGAAGGATTCCTGAACATCGATAACCAGAAGTGCCGTATCAGTAGCGGACATTTTGTGCTCCTTGTGAATTTATACAAGAAGACAATAATCCCTACAATCCAGCCCGAAAGAATGTCATCGGACAAAGATGGGACAATTCACGCCAATCAATCCACTATCAACGACGCGGCAAGGCTTCCAGAAACTCGACCGGCTCGCCCTTATTCGGGTTGACGATTTCCGCTTCCCACATGACCTTGATGCCACGCACGAAAGTGCCAACCGGCCAGCCCGTGACAGTCTTTCCGTGATAAGGCGTCCAGCCAGCCTTTGAGCCAGCCTGATCATGCGTGATGGTTTCGCGACGCTTCATATCGACGATGGTCAGGTCGGCATCATAACCCACGGCAATGCGGCCCTTACGTGCCATGCCGAAAATGCGGTTCGGGCCGTGGCTCGAAAGATCAACAAAGCGTTCCAGCGAAAGCTTACCGGAATTCACATGATCGAGCATGATTGGCACCAGTGTCTGAACGCCCGTCATGCCGGAAGGTGATGCCGGATACGGCTTCTGCTTTTCTTCCAGCGTATGCGGCGCATGGTCGGAGCCAAGCACATCGATAATGCCCTGATCAACGCCCTTCCAGACGCCGTCACGGTGGCGCTTGTCGCGTACCGGCGGGTTCATCTGAATGAGATTGCCGAGTGTCGCATATTCGTCAGCCGACAGTGTGAGATGATGCGGAGTGGCTTCGCAGGTCGCCACGTCCTTATGACCTTGCAGGAAGTCGATTTCTTCCGCCGTCGAAATATGCAGCACGTGAATGCGCGCGCCGGTTTCGCGTGCGATACGCACCAGACGTTCGGTGCATTGCAGTGCGGTAGTTTCATCGCGCCAAACAGGATGACTTGATGGGTCGCCAGCAACCCGCAGACCTTCACGTTCTTTCAGACGGAATTCGTCCTCCGAATGGAACGCTGCGCGACGGCGCGTATTTTTCAGAATGGAACGAACACCGTCATCGTCCTCAACCAACAAGTTGCCGGTCGATGAGCCCATAAAAACCTTGATGCCAGCAGCACCTGGTAAACGCTCAAGTTCTGCAACATCATTGGCATTCTCACGCGTTCCGCCGACCCAGAATGCAAAATCGCAATGCATACGATGACGGCCACCACGGATTTTGTCTTCCAGCGTTTCGGCAGAGGTTGTCAGCGGCTTGGTGTTGGGCATTTCGAAAACTGACGTCACACCACCTAGAACAGCTGCAAGCGAACCCGTTTCCAGATCTTCCTTATGCTCAAGTCCCGGCTCACGGAAATGAACCTGACTATCAACGACGCCTGGCAGGATATGCAGGCCAGTGCAATGGATCACTTCGCCAGCGGAATTGGCCGAAAGCGACCCGATCGCCTCGATGCGTCCGTTACGAATGCCAATGTCGCGCCGACCTATGCCGTCATGGTTGACGATGGTTGCACCTTTCAGGATCGTATCAAACGTTTGGACCATTGTTGTCTCCTGCTGGCTGAATGGGACTTGCGAGCCTTTTCAATGCGGCTTACGTAACGATGATTATAAAGGCAAGGAAGAAGCGATGGCGACGGTAGCGGAAACGATCAATCTTTCCAACAGAGCACTGGTTCATATCACAGGCGAAGACGCGGAAAAATTCGTACAGGCGGTGATTACGACCAATCTCGATAAGCTCGGTGCCAATGAACTGAAACCGGGCGCACTGCTCGCTCCGCAAGGCAAGATCATGTTCGACTTCCTCGTGTCGCGCATCAACAACGGGCTTCGGTTCGATATGCCAGCGGGCATCGCTGCCGATTTTGCCAAGCGGATGACGCTCTATCGTCTGCGCGCCCAAGCAGAAATTATCCAATCGCCAGAATCACTTGTCAGCGTTTGCTGGCAGACTGATTCCGCTTCTTCAGAAGATGATTCAATCTGGCAATCTGGAAAGCGCGATAACCGCTTTCCGGAAGAGCTGAACGTTATTCGCATCTATGGAAAAGCTGGCGACATTAGCGACGAGAGCGCATGGATCGCGCTTCGTGCCGAGTATGGCATTGCCGAAGGCGAAGCTGACTTCTCCTATAATGACGTCTTCCCGCACGACATCAATTTCGACCAGACGGGGGGGGTGACCTTCCCGAAAGGTTGTTTCATCGGGCAGGAAGTCGTCTCACGCATGCATCATCGCGGTACGCCTCGCCGCCGTGTGCTCGTCGTAAAATCCGACACGCCGCTCCCCGCCATGGGTACGTCGATTACGGTCAATGGACGCGAAATCGGAACACTTGGCAGTTCTTCTGGCAAGATCGGCCTCGCCCTTGCAAGGATTGATAGGGTGAAAGATGCGCTCGATTCCAGCGCGGCCATTATGGCTGGCGAGATCGAAATCACGCTTCTCTTGCCGCCGCATGTGGCCTTCACGTTCCCAACGACTGAAGCGGATAAAGCTTAATGGCAGCAGCAGACCGCACTTCGGGCAAAGATCGCGCATGGCAGCGTATGCTGTCTGGACGCAGGCTTGATCTGCTCGACCCGTCGCCACTTGATATAGAGATTGAAGATATCGCGCATGGGCTTGCACGCGTTGCGCGTTGGAACGGACAGACTGTTGGCGAGCACGCTTATTCGGTGGCACAGCATTCACTGCTGGTTGAGCAGATTTTCAACCGACTTGTTCCCGATGCCAGCATTGAATGGCAGATGCTCGCACTTCTACACGATGGTCCAGAATACGTCATTGGCGATATGATTTCGCCGTTCAAGGCGGTGATGGGCGGCAACTACAAGCTGATTGAGAACCGACTGGAAAGTGCCATTCACTTACGTTTTTCCCTGCCAGCTTCCATATCCGCATCGCTCAAGAGGCTGATCAAGCGGGCTGATCAGGTGGCTGCCTATTTTGAGGCGACCCGGCTTGCAGGATTTACGGAAGCTGAGGCTATCAAGTATTTTGGACGCCCACGAGGATTTGATCCAGCGGGGCTCGATATTACCCCGCGGCCGACGCAAAGCGTTCAGAACGACTTTCTCGCTCGGTTTGCTACTTTAGACCAGGCCCGAAAGAAGTAGACCATGACTTATATCGTGGTCAGTCCGCTCTCAAAGTTCGAAGCCCAAATCGAATTGCATCAGCCGAGCCATATGGTAACGCTTAGCAGCGGTGATGTGCCTTCAGCATCTGGCACCACGAAACGTCTCAGCCTTATCTTCAATGATATTATTGAACCACGCGATGGGCTGGTGATGCCGGAAAGCGTTCATGTCGAACAGTTTCTGGAATTTACGTCCACTTGGGATAGGGCCAGGCCGTTGCTGATCCACTGTTATGCAGGAGTATCGCGTTCGACGGCGGCGGCCTATATCGCAGCACTGTCTTTTGACGCACAACTTGATGAAGCTCAGCTCGCAAGAACATTGCGTGAGCGTTCACCGTCTGCCACGCCCAATATGCGCCTGATAGAATTGGCCGACGAGATACTCGCTCGCAAGGGACGCATGGTCGAAGCTATTCGCGCCATCGGACGCGGCAAAGATGCCTTCGAGGGCAACGTGTTCAGCCTGCCTGTTGCAAACTAATTGTGCGCGCTATCGCATTCAAAAACCCGCCGCGTGCATCGGGTGGGGTTTGTGCACGAGGTTCCCACACATGGCGCAGGAAGAAAAAACCTGTCATTCGGAAAGCATCGTTGAGATCGTCGTAGCAGGAGGGGCGTACCGATGTGCTGTTAACGAAGGCGGGCAATGGTAACATCTTGTCAGCCCAAGGCGCTCCTGCATCACCACAGACCGCACGTCCTGATTTGGGCGACACATAAATCAGATTTTCGCGAACGCCGGTGGCTGCACATTCCTTGAGATCAAGACCGAACCCCAGCTCTTCAAGCATCATCACTTCAAATCGCAGAAGCAACTCACCAGATGCAAGAGGATCATCGAAATGCTCGATGATAAGGCGCAGCGTTTCATAAAGCGCGCCTTGCGGGTCGCGTTCTGGCAGAAGCCGCAAATGCGCAGCCGCAAGCTGGATACCATAAAGAGCAACAGGCGTTTCAATAAGGCGCGCTGCCGCAAAGCCAAGTGGCTCAATTGTAAAACTGCCCAGATGCTCGTCCAACCGTGCCCACCATGCCAAATCGACATGATTGCCGGGCTGGAGAAGCGGCTGCATGCGGCGGGAGCGCCCGCCGCGCACCATACCCATATGACGGCCATGTTCACGCGTCATCACTTCGACAATGGCGCTCGTTTCGCCATGTCGCCGTGTGCCGAGAACTATGCCTTCATCGCGCCATTCCATAGAGGTGTTTTACCAGATTCCTTTTTGCGCATAATTCTATACCAAAACCAAACGATTCTCTGAATTATGCGCGGCTATCACGCCATTCCAAGGATAAATGTTTACCCGATTCCTGTTGGGTTACTTCGGGAAATCGAGGCCCATTTCACGATAGCGTTCAGGATCATTGCCCCAGTTTTCCCGGACTTTCACAAACAGGAAGAGATGCGCATTCTGTTCCAGAATTTCGCTGATCTCTTTACGTGCTGACTGTCCGATCGCTTTGATCGTTTCGCCTTTGTGTCCGAGAACGATCTTCTTCTGACTTTCGCGCTCGACGTAGATCACTTGCTCGATACGCACCGAGCCATCCTTACGCTCTTCCCAGCGTTCAGTTTCTACCGTCGAGGAATAAGGCAATTCTTCATGCAGGCGCAGATAAAGCTTTTCGCGGGTGATTTCCGCCGCAAGCTGGCGCATCGGCATGTCCGAAATCTGGTCTTCAGGATAATACCATGGGCCGTTCGGAACGGTCTCCGCCAGGAACTTTGCGAGGTCCTTGCAGCCCGAACCATTGAGCGCCGAGATCATGAAGGTGCGGTCAAAGGCGACCTTTTCATTTGCCTTCTGCGCAAGTTCAAGCAGCTTTGGCGGCTCAACACGGTCTACCTTATTCAAAACCAGCACTTTCTTCTGGCGCACATTGACCATGCTTTCGAGAAGCGCTTCGGCGTTCTCGTTCAGGCTACCCTGCGCGTCGAGGATAACGAGGATGATATCTGCATCCTTCGCGCCCCCCCAGGCCGTTGTGACCATCGCGCGGTCCAACCTGCGCTTAGGCCGGAAAATACCGGGCGTATCGACGAGCACGATCTGTGCGTTGTTCTCGATGAAAATGCCGCGTACCAGTGCACGCGTTGTCTGCACCTTATGCGTGACGATGGAAACCTTCGTACCCACGAGCTGGTTGACCAGCGTGGATTTTCCGGCATTTGGCGCACCAATCAGCGCAACAAAGCCTGAACGGGTCTGTCCGGTTTCAGTTTCGCCGGCTGACGGCGTCGTCGGAGTGTTCATTGCTTATCCTTTTGAGAGCGGACTTGTTCTTGAAAGAACAGGCATCGCCCTATCTTTTGTTTTGCGCAATTCCCGGCGTAAACCGGTCCCCACTTTCGCTGGAATTGCTCTATGTAATCTTGGCAGCAGGAAACGGTCCTCGCCCAAACCGCTCTGCCGATGCGACGGCCCACCACTGTCGCTGTTGATCCGATTATAGCCGAATTTCACTTACTGCATAATTCCTTAAACTCGGATCAGTTTAGGGTAAAATTATGCGGCAAAATTAACTGTTAGAGCGACCTTTGTGCACCCGGCAGAGCACAAGGCGTTCTAAAAGAATGCTAATTCACGCGTCACGCAGAACTGTCCCGCTTCCAGACAGTTTCCCTGTAAAGCATTGCTTCTGCGGCAGCCTGCTCAGCAATGCGCTTGGAACGCCCCTCGCCTGTTTCGGGCGCAAATCCCTTCACAGCCACTTCAACTGTAAAAAGCGGATCATGATCAGGGCCACTGCGGCTTACAATTGCGTAGACAGGATGCACATTGCCTTGCTGATGCGCCCATTCCTGTAGTTCTGTTTTTGCGTCGCGACGTGCGGCTCCGATCTCAAGAGACCGCTTCTGCCAATAGCGTTTGATGAAACCGCGTGCTGCTTCCAGTCCACTGTCCATATAAATGGTCGCAATCAATGCTTCGACGACATCGGCACGAACATTAAGCAGACGCTTGTCATTGAGGGATTTGATGTCAGAGCCGGTATGGATCAAATCGGCAAGACCAATCTCATCGGCAATTGCGGCGCAAGTTTCGGCATTGACCAGCGCATTAAGGCGAACTGACAATTCCCCTTCCGGCGCATCTGGAAAGGCTTCGAAAAGCATCTCAGCAACCACGAGACCAAGCACGCGGTCGCCAAGAAATTCCAACCGTTCATAATTGGCACGTGAAGGTGCCTGGACGCTCGAATGGGTGAGCGCACGTTCCAACCGTTTCAAATTGAGAAAACGGTGTCCCGTGCGCTCCTCCAGAATTGCTGCTGTTTTATTCTCGGAGACCATTTCAGTTTCCGGTTACGGCAGTATGCGGCTCACCACTCACCCAAGAAATGAGGCGGCTAAAGCGAACATCAGACGGCCATTTCCAGATTTCGAGCGGGCTCGACTTGTCTGCAATCGAGAAGAAAATAATGTTTGCACGACCGACCAGATTTTCAAAAGGCACATAACCAACGCCAAAACGGCTATCGAGCGAGTTGTCGCGATTGTCGCCCATCATAAAATAATGACCGGCAGGCACTTCGAATACGCGCGTATCGTCACCGATAGAATTTGGTGCCAGATCAAGCGTATCGTAAGTCACACCATTCGGCAGTGTCTCGCGATAGACTTCAACTGGACGATTGACTTCGGTCACATCAGGATTGTCGATTGTGCCAACCCGCTCGCGCTTAACAGCCACATCATTGATGTAGAGAACGCCGCCACGCATCTGCACGCGATCACCTGGAAGACCGATCACACGCTTGATGTAATCGACATTGGTGTCGCTGGGCAGCTTGAACACTACGACGTCACCACGCTTGGGCTCAGTTCCCCAAATACGACCGGAGAAGAGGTCAAGACCGAACGGCAGTGAATAGCGCGAATAGCCATAGGCATATTTCGATACGAACAGATAGTCGCCTTCCAGTAGCGTTGGGCGCATGGAGCCGGACGGAATACTGAAAGGTTGGAAAAGCAGGCTGCGAATAATCAGTGCCAGCAGGAGAGCTTGCACGATAACGCTGACGGTTTCGCCAAGGCCGCCTGATTTTTTAGTTTCACTTTTGCTGGACACGCTCATTGTATCTCCGCTTGCCGATGTGCGATCTAATAACGGCTAAGATTGCTCGAAGCAATCCAGTCACCGCCCCCTCGCACGATTATGAGCAGGAGTTTACCCGCCACAATCGCAATTATTTTGGCGCATGCCGCTATCGGAAAGGCGTTTTCGCTTTTCCGCGACATGCATTACTCAGTTTCTGACAGCGCTTCGATGATGACAAAAGCCTGTGCGAGAGGAAAATCATCGGTAATTGTCAGATGTATGGCAGCGCGTTTGCCTTGTGGCAGCATGCGCGCCAGTTGCTCAGCCGCGCCGCCGGTGAGCCGCATGGTCGGCTTACCGGAAGGTGCATTCACAACCCCCATATCGCGCCAGAAAACGCCATTTGAAAGGCCCGTACCGAGCGCCTTGGAACAAGCCTCTTTTGCGGCGAACCGCTTTGCATAGGATGCGGCGCGCTGTCTGCGGCCATCGGATTTTGCTTGTTCAACCTCAGTAAAAACACGTTGGGTGAAACGATCTCCGTGCTTTTCGAGGGTCTTCTCAATGCGGCGGATATCAATCAGATCGCTGCCAATGCCGATGATCATATTTTCTGCGGCTCCCGGACACGGTGCTTGTTGTGTTTTTCAGCAAGTCGTTCCAGCCTGCGACGGCGAAAGGCAGTGACCGCAAAGCGCGTCACAAAATAAGCGATCACCGCGAAAACTGCTCCAAGTATAGTCGATCCGAACAACATCGGCTTCAGCAAAGGTGTCCAGACTTCCCCGAACTTCATCGTCTGAAGAGCATGCCCCAGATGCAAAGGGGGCGCGCTTTCAATGTCCCCGCTGATGACAAAGCGGCCAAGCTCATAAGTGCTGCCCCAGATGAAGGGGAGCGTCAACGGATTGGCAAGCGTGGTTCCCAGCGCTGCCGCAGCAATGTTACCGGCCAGGAAATAAGCCAGAACAACTGCGATAATCAGGTGAAAACCAAAGAACGGCGTGAAAGCCGAAAAGACGCCAACGGCCAAGCCTGCGGCCACCGCATGTGGAGACGCAGTAATGCGTAGCACGCGCTTGCCGCCATATTTAAACGAGCGAGCGAAGGAACGACGCGGCCATACGAGCAGCCTTAGGCGCTCTTTGCGGGTCGGGGGATTTCGGCGTTGGAATAACATGAACTTCTCATACTGTTCTCTACGCACCGAGACAATTGTTATTATTGTTCGACAGATGCGGCAGAAATCCTATCGCTGCGCTCGAAGGGTGCACTATCCAGACGCGGCAAATAGAACTTCGGTGATACACCCAGCATACGGCGAAACATTGTCGTAAAGGCGGAAACACTATCATAGCCCAGATCAAGTGCCACGCTTGTGACGGCCTCGCCTTCCGTCAGGCGCGGAACAGCTGCAAACAGGCAGGCTTGCTGGCGCCAGACGGACAAGCTCACACCGGTTTCGCGCTGAAAGTGGCGAGTGAATGAGCGTCGGCTCATCGCCATACGATCTGCCCAATCATCAATTGTCGCGCGTGCGGAGGGCCTTTTCACAAATTGACGACAGAGATTTTGCAAACGCGGGTCTGCCGGGAAAGGCAACCCGAGCGGCCTTTGTGGTAAGGTGTGCAAGTCTCTCAGGATCAGCTCGATCACCAGAGCGTCACGACTGCCCGCTTTAGGGATACTGTCGACCGAAGTCGCATCAATGATGAGGCAACGCATCAGGTCCGTCATGCCAACCACGTGCAAATAGTCGGGCACACCCGAAATGGCGTCAAGCGCGATATAGATTGAACGCATGAAGACATCACCGACAATTTCGACGGAATGTTTTACGCCGGCCGGAATCCACATCGCGTGATCCCCGGGGATCAACCAGCGACCGGCATCGGTCGTCACCAGCACCACACCTTTTGATGCACACAAGAGCTGCGCTCGACTGTGGCTGTGACGCGGCACAAAATAGCCATCGGGATATTTTGTCGGCAACGCGATCACCGGCCCGCTCAAGCGTTCCAGCATCTCGATGCGCTGCTCATGGAACTTTTCCAGGTCTTCACTGCCCGGCAATAAAAGTCCCGGTGGCGATTTTGGCTTCATCTGCTTTGGCCCACTCTCGAAAGTAATGGACCAAATCACGAAAGCAGGCGCGAAACAATATAATTATGAAAGGGTCGGGTTAGAAATATTCGAAAACATTCGAATTGGGTTCCCTGCCCAACCAATGCAAATTATGAGGAAATTTCCCTCACGGATTATCTTCGGAGTAGGACTATGAGCATGAGTGCTGCCGAGCAGCCTTCAAACACTGGCGCAAACAATACGGTTCTCGCCATTATTCTGGCCACGAGTATGGGCCACTTCCTGA
>Ga0308157_10001308_pt1 | contig 53689 bp, 52 predicted proteins | sample PhyBR1_FD_201035 | JGI IMG/M metagenome (GOLD analysis project Ga0308157, IMG submission 201035) | Phyllosphere microbial communities from UC Gill Tract Community Farm, Albany, California, United States - DLSLB.R1 | ecosystem: Host-associated > Plants > Phyllosphere > Unclassified | place: USA...
TGGCCGGCACGCAGGCGCGGCAGTAGCTGTACTGCCCATCGGCCGAAATTAGTGCTTCGCGCAGGTGCTGGCAGCGCTGGCTACCTGAGGTGCCGGGCAGGTAATAATCAAGGAGTTGGTTGGGGCAGTTTTCGCCGGGCACTAGCCCAGTTTCGGTGCAGACCAGCCGAAAGTCGAGGCTAGCCGGCGGGGCAAACCATTCGGCCTTGCCATTGTAGGCCAAGGCGTTGAACAAGTCGAATAGCAGCGGCGAGGCCACATCGGCCCCCGTAAGGGCGGGGCTACCCTGGCCATTAAAATTACCCAGCCACACCCCAATGGTGTACTGGCGGTTGTAGCCAATACTCCAGGCATCGCGGCGGCCGTAGCTGGTGCCGGTTTTCCAGGCAATGCGCGGCAGGTGGCGGCTAGCCGCCGCATCGAGGGGCAAGTCGGGCCGCGTGCGTTGGGCCAGAATATCGGTGAGCAAATAGGCGGAAGCGGCGCTGAGGAGGGGTTTGCCCGGGCGCGATACCTCACACCCTAGCCCGCTCTCTGCAGGAGAAGAGAAACTAGATTTAAAACCTGGATTAGGCTTAAAAGCTGTTCTCACCTTTTTTGGGGAGAGGGGAGTAAAGGATGAGGTAAGCGCCAAGGGTGTGTACCTGCCACTGTTGGCTAGCGCGCTGTACAAACCCGTCAGCTCTTCCAGCGTGGCGCCGCAGCCGCCCAAAATGGTGCTCAGGCCCAGCCGAGGCGCGTCGCGCGCTACTTGCCGAAAGCCCGCCTGCCGCAGCGTGCCGGTAAAGTGTTCGACTCCCACTTCCGACAGCACTCGCACAGCCGGGATGTTGAGCGAATAGGTGAGGGCGCGCTCCATCGTCACTTCGCCCTGGCAATGCTTATCGAAATTCTCGGGCCGGAAGCCCTGGAAATTGGTGGGCACATCGGGTAGCACCGTTTTGGGCGTCAGCAGGCCCCGGTCGAGGGCTAGCCCGTAGAGCAGTGGCTTGAGTGTAGAGCCTGGTGAGCGCACGGCCCGCACGCCATCGACTTGGCCCTGGGCGCTAGGGTCTGCAAAATCGACCGAGCCTACGTAGGCCTCCACAGCGTGGGTTTGGTTGTTCACGACCAGCACGGCGGCCTGCGAGATGCCCAGCGTGGCTAGCCGGCGCACGTAGTTGCGCGCCAGGTCTTCGGCCTTGGCCTGCGTAGCCGGCCGCAAGGTGCTGGGGATGAGCGCCGCGCCAGGGCTAGCCAGCACCAGCCGCCGCGCTAGGTGCGGCGCCAGGGTAGGGGCGGCGTGCCGGCGGGCATCGAGCGGCTCCAGCAGGGCATCGGTAATGTCCTGGGCCGGGAAGAGTTTTTGGCGCTGGAAGTAGGCTAGCCAGCGGTTGCGTTCCTGTAATATCTGCGGGTTGTGCTTGCCCAAAACCAACCCGCCCGGCCGGTTGGGGATGATAGCCAGCGTCACGGTCTGGGCCAGCGATAGATAATCGGGTGGCTGCTGAAAGTAGAGGAGCGCCGCCGATTTCACGCCCTCAATATTAGAGCCGTAAGGCACCAGGTTCAGGTAAAGCTGCAAAATCTCGGCCTTGCTCAAATGGGCCTCTAACTGCACGGCGCGTAGTATTTCGCGCAGCTTGTTGCCCACGGTACGCTCCTTGGGCTCTAGTAGCCTAGCCACCTGCATGGTGATGGTGCTAGCCCCCGTGGTGCGGCCGTGGCCCAGCAGGTTGCGGCCCGCCGCTTGTACTATCGCCAAGGGGTTTACCCCAAAGTGGTAGCGAAAATACCGGTCCTCCTTTTCGATGATAGCCGTTTGCAGGGCGGGGGTAATCTCGGCTAGCTCGGTTTTCATCCGCCACTTTTGGGTGGGGTTGAGGTAGGCATACAGCACGGTGCCATCAGCGGCCAGCACCAGGGGCGAGTACTGCGGCGCGGGCGGTAGCGGCCACAGGCGGTCGGCGGCGAGGGCACTGAACACGAGCAGCACCAGCCCTAACAGCCAGTAGCGCAAAGCGTTGCTTTGCGCGATGTTAAACATACTTGATTTCTTGCAAGGCAAAGCGTTGCACCTCCTCGCCAATCTGCACGGCTAGCCGGCCATCGGGCTCGACGCCCACAAGCTGGCCGCGCACACGCTGGCCGGCCACTTCGTAGTCGTGCCACTCTTGGTAGCGGTAGAGGGCGGCGAGGTAGTCGCGCCGCAGCTCACCCACGCGGCCGGCGCGCAGCTGGAGGTAGCGCTTTTCGAGGCTTTCCAGTAGGCGGGCCGCTAGGGTCTCGCGCTGAAAGTAGCGGCCGGTAAGGGCCCCTAACGAAGTGGCAGTAGATACCGGAAAGTGCCGCTGGTTCACATTCAAGCCGATTCCAATCACGCTCGACTGAATTTTTGACCCGCTCAGGCTGTTCTCAATGAGAACTCCCCCAAACTTTTGCGCGCCGAAATATAAGTCGTTCGGCCACTTCAGCCGGAGCTTATCCGACGGTTGAAGCAACACGCTGGCCCAATCGTGGATGCCCAGCGCCACAGCTTGGCTCAGCAAAAACTGTTGGCTAGCCTCCAAAAAGGTGGGCAGCCAGACGATGGAAAGCGTCAGATTTTCGCCCGGCGCGGCCAGCCATTGGTTGCCACGCTGGCCGCGACCAGCAAATTGGTCGTCCGTTATGACGGTACAACCCTCGCTGGCGCGGTTTTCGCGCAACAGTTGCTGCGCTTCCGAGTTAGTAGAAGGGCAGGCGGGCAGCCAAATGAGCTGCTGGCCGGTAAATAAGGTAGTTGGGCTGATGACCACAGGGGTTGGCAGTCGTATATTAGCTAGGTAAACAACGTAAACTTACTCTATGAAGAGCACCTTGGTTCGACAGGATTCGGACACATTGGCAGACGTAGCCGTTCGCGGCCTCCAAGACCGCAAAGGAATGGACATTGTGGTGATGAACTTGAAAGAGTTGAAAAACGCAGTGGCCGATTATTTCATCATCTGCTCGGCCTCCTCCGATACCCAGCTCGATGCCTTGGCCCGTTCGGTAGAGGAAGAAGTAGAAAAGGTAACCGGTCAGGCTCCCTGGCAGACCGAAGGCCGCACTAATCGCGAGTGGGTGCTGTTAGATTATGTTGACGTAGTCGTACACGTTTTCTTGCGCGACCGCCGGCAGTTTTACGCGCTGGAGGAGCTCTGGGGCGATGCCGAGATTACCCACATTGAAGACACCGCCGACGTGGCCCAGCGTTAAAGTATCGGGCCGTCGGCTGCGTTATATCAGAACGCGTTGGCAACAACGCTTTCACAGTGCAGTTGTACTTGAGTCCATTACATCTAAGTTAATTTTTTATGTCTGATACGACGCCCACCAAACGCCGCAAGCCGACGCTGCCCAATCCCACGCCCCGGCCGGGAGTGCAGCTGTGGGTGATGGCGGGGCTGCTGGTGCTATTCATCGGTATGTTCTGGTTTCAAAAACAGGACACTGCCATCAAGATTAATCAGCAAAAATTTGAGCAGATGCTGGCTGCCGGCGACGTGCACGACGTGTCGCTGGTGAACAGCACGCGTACCGTGGAGGTGGGCTTGACCCAAGCCGCGCTGCAGAAGCCTGAGTATGCTCGTGACCTCGCCGCCCGGCGTGGGCCATTTGCTGACCACGGAGCTCAATATTATTTCCCGATTTTTGACGCCAAGTACTTTCAGGAGCAGCTAGATAAGCTACAAGCCGATAAGCCGCGCGAGCAGCGCTTGCAGCTCGAGCCAGTTGACCGGGTTACGCTGGGCGAGATAATCAGCAGCTATGGTCTCATTATTCTGAGCATCATTCTGTTTGTGTTCCTCATGCGCCGCATGAGTAGCGCGGGCGGCCCGGGCGGCCAGATTTTCAACATCGGCAAAAGCCGCGCTGCCCTCTTCGAAGGCGGTGATAAAGTGAAGATTACGTTCAAGGACGTGGCCGGCCTGGAAGAAGCTAAGGAAGAAGTACAGGAGATTGTAGAGTTCCTGAAGAACCCAAGCAAGTTCACCATTCTGGGTGGTAAAATCCCCAAAGGTGCATTGTTGGTAGGCCCTCCTGGTACCGGCAAAACCTTGCTGGCCAAGGCTGTGGCTGGTGAAGCTGACGTGCCGTTCTTCTCACTTTCGGGTTCCGACTTCGTGGAAATGTTTGTCGGCGTGGGTGCCGCTCGCGTGCGTGACCTTTTCAAGCAAGCGAAAGCCAAAGCACCTTGCATCATCTTCATTGACGAGATTGATGCTGTGGGCCGCTCGCGTAGCAAAGGCTCAATGCCTGGCGGTAACGACGAGCGCGAAAACACGCTAAACTCGCTGCTGGTAGAAATGGACGGTTTCGGTACTGACTCAGGTGTTATCATCCTGGCTGCTACCAACCGCCCCGATACGCTAGATTCAGCGCTGCTGCGTCCTGGTCGTTTCGACCGTCAGATTAGTATCGATAAGCCCGACATTAACGGCCGTACCCAGATTTTCCAAGTACACCTCAAGCCGCTGACGCTAGGCCCCGATGTGGACGCCAAAAAGCTATCGGCCCAAACGCCAGGCTTTGCGGGTGCTGAGATTGCGAACGTCTGCAACGAGGCCGCGCTTATTGCCGCTCGCCGCGACAAGAAGTTCATCACCAACCAAGATTTTACCGATGCTATTGACCGTGTGATTGGTGGCTTGGAGAAGAAAAACAAAATCATCAGCCCTGGCGAAAAACGCATCGTGGCCTACCACGAAGCCGGGCACGCCATCGCTGGCTGGTTCTTGGAGCATACCGACCCGTTGGTGAAAGTATCTATTGTGCCGCGCGGGGTAGCTGCGTTGGGCTATGCCCAGTATTTGCCCAAGGAGCAGTTCTTGTATAATACTGAGCAGTTGATTGATGAGATGTGCATGGCCCTGGGTGGCCGTGCTGCCGAAGAACTGGTATTCGGTAAAATCTCGACTGGCGCGTTGAGTGACTTGGAGCGTATCACCAAGATGGCCTACAGCATCGTAACGATGTATGGCATGAACTCAAAGCTCGGCAACGTGTCGTTCTACGATTCGAAAGGACAAAACGAGTACGGCTTTTCGAAGCCTTATTCAGAAGCCACTTCGCAGATGATTGACGAAGAAGTTCGTAGCATCATCGACCAAGCGTATACCCGCACCAAGGAGCTGTTGACCGAGCGCCGCCACGAGTTGGAGGTAATCGCAAAGGAGTTGTTGGAGAAGGAAGTGTTGCTGCAGGACGATTTGGAGCGCCTCGTGGGCAAGCGTCCCTTTGGTGGCCAGACTAACTACCAGGCGCACATGGCCGGCACCGACCGCTCGGAAACCGCTAGCGAGCGCCACGCTGAACATCCTGAAGAACCGACCAGCGACTTGCCTGCGTTGCACCTACCCGGCATGCCCGAAGCAGAAACTGTTTAATCTGTAGCTGGGGCCTAACAACCCACGCTAGTAGAAAGGCCAGCCGCAAGGCTGGCCTTTTTGCTGTCCGTTACCTTTGCTACATGCTTTCTCCTCGCGATAAATTGCTGAGCCGCATCCGTACGGCGCTGGCGGCCGGGCCGGCGCCCGCGCCACCCGTGCCCAATTGGGTCGCGCCGGTGCACCCACCGTTGCCTGCTACTGACCTAGCTGTGCTGTTTGCGGAGAATTTCCGGCGCATTGGCGGCGAGTTCTTCTATTGCGAAAACGTAGCGCAGCTAGGGGTTGAGCTACGCGCTTGGTTGGCTGAGCGCCTGCCTGCCAGCCAACAGTTCTACGCGTGGGAGCCCAGCATGCAAGATTTGCTAACGGCGGCTCAGGTGCCTTTCCGGGCTACAGAAACTGATTTTCGGGCGCAGGCAGCCGTGGGCCTCACCAGTTGTGAAGCCTTAGTGGCGCGCACCGGTAGCATCTTGCTATCGCCAGCTACGGCTAGCGGGCGGCGGCTCAGCATCTACCCCGACCAGCACATCGTGCTAGCCCGACCTAACCAGGTGGTGGCCGAAATTGGCGATGCCCTGCGGGCCGCCCAGGTGCGCTACGGCGCGCAGCTGCCGTCTATGCTTTCGCTCACCACGGGCCCTAGCCGCACGGCCGACATTGAAAAAACGCTGGTGCTAGGGGCCCATGGCCCGCGCCGGCTCAGTTTGTTTTTATTGGAAGATGACGCCCACCTTGCTGCCTGAGCTGCCGCCGCTAGCCCTGGCCCCGGGCCAACGCGTGTATTTCGCCTCCGACTTTCACCTCGGCGCGCCCGATGCTGTGACTTCCCGCGACCGGGAGCGCCGCATTGTGCGCTGGCTCGATATGGCCGCTAAAGACGCGGCGGCTATCTACTTGCTGGGTGATGTTTTCGACTTCTGGTTTGAGTACAAACATGCTATTCCACGAGGATTCAGTCGCTTGCAGGGAAAATTGGCCGAGCTTACCGATGCGGGCTTACCTATTACCCTCTTCACCGGCAACCACGATATGTGGATGTTTGGTTACTTTACCCAGGAAATGGGTATTCCTATCTTGCGCAACCCGGTGTCGCAGCTGATGGGCGATAAGCTTTTTCATATCGGCCACGGCGATGGGCTAGGGCCGGGTGACTTTGCTTATAAGCGCCTGATGAAACCCGTTTTCAACTCGCGCTTCACGCAGTGGCTGTTTGCCTGCCTGCACCCCAACCTAGGCATTGGCATTGCCAACCGCTGGAGCCGTCACTCGCGCCTGCAAAACGGCGACGCCGACGCGACATACTTTGGCGAAGATGAATGGCTGCTGGTGTATTGCCGCGAGCTAGAAAAGCGCCAGCACCATGATTATTACGTATTTGGCCACCGGCATCTGCCGCTCGATGTAGCCGTGGCCCCGGGTAGCCGTTACGTTAACCTGGGCGAATGGGTCAATTATTGCTCCTACGGCGTATATGATGGCAACGAGTTGGTTTTGCGCGAGTTTGAGAAATAGCACGCTGGCTGCGCTGCTGCTGCCCGCGGTTACCTTAGCCCAAACTACGGTGCCTAGCGCCGGCTCGGTGGCACCTGCTGCCGGTGTGGCCCCGGTAGAGGCTACCCCAGCCAGTAAAGGGGCTAGCCCCAACGCACCCGCACCAGCCGCTGGCACCTGGGCACTCGTGAAAACGCTGGTGCTGCCCAATACTGGCGCGGCTTCGCTTGACCGGCGCGGTACGCTGTACCTGGCCGACCAGGATAATAACCTGCGCCAACTCAGCCGCGATGGGCAGCCGCTCAATACCTATTCACCCGCGCAGCCTGGCCACGTGGCTGTGGTGGAGGCCTGGAACCAGAATAGCCTGCTCGTTTTTTACGACGACCGCCAGCAGGTGCTGCTGCTCGACCGCTTTTTGGCGCCGCTGAGCGAAATCAGGCTGGCCGATTATATCGACGGCACCGTGCGCACGGCTACGCTAGCCCCCGACGGCCTGCTGTGGCTGCTCGATGAGAGCGCCCTTACGTTGCGCGAGTTTGACCCCCAGGCGCTGCGGGTGGTGCAGAACACGCCGCTCGACCTCATCATTGGCCGCAGCCGCCCCGACTTTCGCTTTTTGCGGCAGTACCAGAACAATGTGTATTTGGTCGACCACACCAGCGGCATCTTTGTGTTTGATAATCTGGGGAATTATCGCAAAAAGCTGCCTTTTACGGGCCTCGATTTTATCAGCTTTCGCGGTGATGAGCTCGTATATCTCAGCGGCGGGCAACTGCACTTCTTTCACCTCTACAACTTAACCGAGCATACCCAGCCGCTACCCGCCGGCCTCGATGCAACGACTGTGCGCCAAGTGCTGCTCGGCGACCAGCAGGCCTACTTTGTTACCACGAAGGGCATCAGCATTTACCAGCTTTAGTAGAAGCTAGTGAAAGGTTGTGGGTGAGGGTATAAGCCTAAGATACTGCGTAGCTTGTTGGTGCGTAGGTCGAAGGTAAGCTGTTGTTCGTAACGTAGTTGCAGGGTTTCGAAAAGATAATTGCCAACGTAACCGCTAGGTAAAAGGGCCGTTAGCCGGAGTAATTTATTCCACTTCTTTCTTCCTTTTCCATGAAAGCATTAGTGTTTCACGGCCCGCGCAATGTAAGCGTCGACACCGTCGACGACCCCACGCTGAAAGATTCGCGCGACGCCATCATCCGGGTGACCAGCACTGCCATTTGCGGCTCCGACTTGCACATTTACAACGGCTCGCTACCCACCACGCCCATGGTGCTCGGCCACGAGTTTATGGGCATTGTGGAAGAAGTAGGCCGCGGCGTGGGCAACCTCAAGCGCGGCGACCGCGTGGTGGTGCCCTTCCCGATTGCCTGCGGCCACTGCTTTATGTGCAACCATGAATTGCCCGGCCACTGCGAAAACTCGAATCCCGACCACTACGGCCCCGAAGGTGGCTTGCTAACCCAAAAGGGCGGCGCGCTCTTTGGCTATACCGACCTGTACGGTGGCTACGACGGCGGCCAGGCCGAGTATGTGCGCGTGCCTTACGCCGATTATGGCCCGCGCAAAGTACCTGATTTTCTGACCGATGAGCAGGTGTTATTCCTGACTGACATCTTCCCGACCGGCTATTCTGGTATCGACTGGGCCGAGGTGAAGGGTGGCGAGTTTGTAGCCATTTTCGGCGCGGGCCCGGTGGGCATTATGGCGGCCAAAAGTGCTTGGCTGCGCGGCGCCGCTAGGGTCGTTATTGTTGATACCCAGCAGTATCGCCTAGACAAAGCCAAGGAAACAACTCGTTGCGAGGTTATTCTGTGGGAAAGCCACGACCAGGTGATTCAGCAAATCCGGGATATGAGTGAGGGCCGCGGCGCCGACGTGTGCGTAGACTGCGTGGGCTTCGAGCCCGACCGCAACCTGCTCGACCGCGCCAAAGCCGTAGTGAACCTTGAAAAAGGCTCGCCTAAGATTATTGAGGCGTGCATGAGCGCCGTACGGCGTGGCGGCGTGGTATCGGTGCTAGGGGTGTATGCGACTACCAACGATAACTTCCCGGTGGGACAGTTTTTCGATAAGGGCATCAAACTGGTAGGCGGCCAGGCGCCGGCCCACCGACATATTGATAAGCTATTGCAGCACATCATCAAAGGCGAAGTAGTGCTGGATGATATTATTTCGCACCGCTTGCCGCTGAGCCAGGCGGCGCACGGCTACGATATTTTCCGCCACAAAAAAGATAATTGCCTGAAGGTGGTGCTGAAACCCGGCGAATAACTTCAGTCCGCCTGCTGCCGTTGTAGCCCGGCCGTCCGCTCCGCGTAGGAGCTTGGGCGGCCGGGCTTTTGCCTTGCTGCCTACCTTGTCAGCCAGAAGAATTGCCGGGCTTGGAAGAATTTACTTCGATTGATTTGATGCGCAAAAAATACGCTTATTCACAAATAACCGGGTTGCTGGCTGTCCTGTGGCTGCTGGCCGCACCCCTGCGGGCGCAGGTGAGTGCGGCTACCAAGCTAGCCCCCGGCGTGGCGCAGGCGGCTCACCGTGCGGGTGTCAGCCAAACAGTGCGCGTGCAGGTGCGCGACGCGGCGGCCTTTCGGCAATGGGCAAGCCGGGCGCTGCCCATGGCTAGGATAAAGGTGGCGGTCGGTGTTAATAATGTGCTGGAAATCAGTAAAATAAATGCCGCACAGCTGGCTGTTTTAACCACTTCACCGCTGGTGCAGTTTGTGGATGCGCCTAACCGCCCCGCCCATGATGAGCGCCTGCTCAATAGCGCCGACTTTACGGTGAATAACCTGCGGGCGGTGCAGCGGCGCTACCCTACTCTTACCGGCCAGGGGCTGGTGGTAAGCATCAAGGAGAATCCGCTCGACCCGACGGACCTCGACTTTCGGGGGCGGCTGCTGAACACGCCCGCGGGCACGGTTATCGAGTCGGTGCACGCCAGTATTATGGCCACGCTCATTGCGGGCGGCGGCAACTCGGGGCCAGCCGGCGAGGGCGCGGCCCGGCAAGCCGGCATTGCGTCTGCCTCCTACGCCAACCTGCTGCCCGATGCCAATGCTGACCTTACTAGCCTGAACGTGAGCGTGCAAAACCATTCGTACGGCACGGGTATCGAGAATTATTATGGCCTCGAAGCCCTGGGCTACGACCAGCAAGCGCGGCAACTGCCCACGCTGCTGCACGTGTTCTCGGCTGGCAACTCGGGCACGAGCGCTAGCCCCGATGGTCCTTATAAAGGGTTAGCCAGCGTGGCCAATCTCACCGGCCAGTTCAAGATGTCAAAAAACTCGCTGGCCGTAGGGGCCGCCGATGCGCTAGGGCAAGTGGCTGCGCTCAGTTCGCGCGGGCCTGCCTACGACGGCCGCGTGAAACCTGAATTGGTGGCCTTTGGCGACGCGGGCTCGTCCGACGCGGCGGCGTTGGGCTCGGGCGCAGCGCTGCTGGTGCAGCAAGCTTACCGCGACCAAATGGGCGTGCTGCCGCCAGCGGCGCTGGTGAAAGCCGCGCTCATCAACAGCGCCCGCGACGTGGGCCGGGCTGAAGTCGATTTTGTAGCGGGTTTCGGCCAGCTCGACGCGTTGGGGGCCGTGCGCACGGTGCTGGAGACGCGCTACCGCACCGGCACGGTGGCGCAAGGCGAGGAGCAGCTAATTGATATAGCCGTGCCGGCTGGCACGCAACAGCTCAAAATTACCCTGACCTGGACTGACCCCGCCGCCGCCGCCAACGCCGCCAAGGCGCTGGTAAATGACTTGGATATAGAAGTGCTGGGCCCCACCGGCCGCCGCTGGCTGCCCTGGACCCTCAGCGCCTACCCCAACCTGGACTCGCTGGCTCGACCGGCGCGGCGCGGCGCCGACCACCTCAACAATGTGGAGCAGGTAACCATCAGTTTGCCAGTAGCGGGCACTTACCAGGTGCGGGTGCGTGGCTACGCGGTGCTTAGCGGCCCGCAGGCCTTCAGCCTGGCCTACGAAGTAGTGGCGCCCGGCTTCGAATGGCTGGTGCCCAGCCGGATTCGCAATGTGCGGCCGGCCCAACCTACGCGGCTGCGCTGGAACTACGCTGGCCCGGCCGTCGCCGCGCGGCTCGAATACCGGCCAGTGGGCCGCGCGGCGTGGCGCAGTATTGCGGCTAGCCTCGACCCGGCGCAGCAAACCTTTGCCTGGGCCGCGCCCGACACGACTACCCTAGCCCAGCTGCGCTGTGTGGTTGGTAGCCAGGCCTATGTGTCCGACACCTTTGCCCTGGCCCGGCCCCTGCCGGTGCGCGTGGGCTACGTTTGCCCCGATGCCACTTTGCTGAGCTGGCCGGCCACGCCCGGCGCCACGCAGTACCAGGTATATCGGCTAGGGGCCACCGCGCCCGAGTTCTTCAAGCTGGTGGCCGACACGCTGCTGCAACTAACGCCCGCCCAGAGTGCCGAGCGTTATTTTGCCGTGGCCCCGGTGCTGGGCGGCAAGGTGGCCGAGCGCGGCCCCACCAGCAACATAGCTGAGGCGGGCGTGCGGTGCTACGTGCGCTCGTTTTTGCCCCGCTTTCCCGTTGCCGATTCGGCGCAGCTGCTGCTCTCGCTAGGCACGCGCTATGAGCTGCGGGCGGTGCAGTTGCAGCGCCTCGGCTCGGCGGGCTTCCAAACCATTCAAACCCTGAGCCCCATCACGCAGCTTACCACTACGTTTACTGACCCTAGTGCTAGCCCCGGCCTGAATCAGTACCGCGTGCTGGGCCAGACCACGACGGGGCGCACGTTTGTGAGCGATACCGTGGCCGTGCAGCTGGTGCGCCGCGGCGAGCTGCTCGTGTACCCGGTACCCGTGGTAGTGGGGCAGGCGCTGCAAGTGGCCGGTGAGCCGGGCGTGGCTTTGCAGCTGGAGCTTTATGATGCGCTAGGCCGCCTCGCACGCACTAGTAAGGTAGAGGGTGCGCTCAACCCATTTGATACCAGTGGCTTGCGCGCTGGAGTGTACCTGCTGCGAGCCACGCCGACCGCGGGGGGCGGCCCTGCCCGCACGCGCCGCGTACTGCTAACCGACTAGCCTCATAACTCAGCAAAAAGCCCCCGGCCTGCTTTAGCAAACCGGGGGCTTTTTGGCGCTAGTACCCGGCGTACTAGTACAGGTAGTTGAGTGCAACTACGTCGTTTGCGTTGAACGGGCGGTCAACGTTGGTGCCTACGCAAGCCAGCATCCAGGAATTGGGGTCGGGCGCCGACGGCGTGCCCGGAATCAGGATGGCGCCTACGCCGGCCGTGCCCTCGTTGTTGCCCTGGCCCTTGCGGCCGCAGCTGTAAGAGCGGTTCATGTAGTCGGTGTGGCGGAAGCCGATGCAGTGGCCCATCTCGTGCGCCATAATGGTGGCGATGGCGTTAGTGGTCTGGTTGCCAATGACGCTAGGTACCAGCTTGAAGCCGGGGGCGGGGTTGCCGCCGCTCGGGAAACCACCCGATTGGCCTAGTACCCCCGGCCCGAGGTCGGCGGCGTATTGCACCGGCAGGTCGGCCGTGCCCGAGGTAATGCGCGAGAAAGTCAACTGCAGGCCAGCGGCATTGTAGCGACGGATGGCCTCATCAATAGCCGTTACGTAAGCAGCCGGAAACTCACTTGAGATGCTCACCGTGAGCACGCGGGGCAGGCCGGTTACGAGGTTAGTGGTGCGGTACTGCTCATCGCTACCCACGCGCAAAAATTTGCGCTCGGGCGTGCTCGCCAGCAGCTCCGGCGTAATGAGCATGTCGCCTTCGGCCAGGTAGCCGCCCACCGTAGCTTTCAGGTCGCTGGTATCGAAGCCTAGGGCCGCGACCTTGGCCGTCACCTCGGGAGTGACGCTGGCGGGCGTGGCCGCAGCATCCTGGTTTTTCTGGCAGCTGGCCAGCGAAAAAACGGCGCCAGCAGCGAGGGCTAGCAATGTAGAAACCTTACGCATGGAGTTGGTTTGGAAAAAGAGTGTGAGAAAACTAAGCTTGACCAAATGTGCTGTTAGTTTCTGTGATTATACCAGGTTTCGCCTTAAATATCAGAATTTTACACATTTCCTGAAGCCTTTCTGTGTTAATTAGATAGGCTTGCTGAGCGTCGGCTGGCCACTGACAAAAAAAGCGCCCCGACTCGCAGGGAGCCGGGGCGCTTTTTCTGAGGATATAACTCTAGTACACGTAGTTAAGAGCAGTGACGTCGTTGGTGTTGAACGGGCGGTTTACACCGTTGCCCACGCAAGCCAGCATCCACGAGTTGGGGTCGGCAGCCGACGGCGTACCGGGGATGAGGACGGCACCCACGGTGCTAGCCCCTTCGTTGCTGGCCGAGCCGCCGCAGCTATACGCGCGGTTCATGTAGTCGGTGTGGCGGAAGCCGATGCAGTGACCCATCTCGTGGGCCATGATGGTGGCGATGTAGTTGGTGTTCGAGCTGTTGATTACGCTAGGCACCAGCGTGAAGCCGGGGGCAGGGTTGCCACCGCTCGGAAAACCACCCGACTGGCCCAAAACCCCTGCACCGAGGCTGGAAGAATATTTCACGGGCAAGTCGGCCGTGCCCGAGGTGATGCGCCGGAAGGTTAGCCGCAGGCCGGCGGCGTTGTAGCGGCGGATGGCCTCGTCAATAGCCGTCACGTAAGCCGACGGAAACTGGGTTGATAAGCTTACCGTGAGTACGCGGGGCAGGCCGGTTACGAGGTTAGTGGTGCGGTACTGCTCATCGCTACCCACGCGCAGCATTTTGTAGTCGCTCTGGCTGCCCAGCATCTCATTGGTCAGAAAAATATCACCCTCTACTACGTAGCCGCCTTCTACGGCTTTGAGGTCGCTGGTGCCAAAGCCCAGCGCTTTAACCTGTGCCTTCACATCGTTGGAAACGGCGGCCGGCTGGGTGGCGGTGTCCTGCTGTTTCTGGCAGCCGGCGAGCGAGAGCATGGCGCTGGCGCCCAGCACCAAAAGGGAAGAAAACTTGAACATTGGTTTGGTTTGGAAAAGGATAAGTGAGAGGTTGAAACTGTGAGCCAAATGTGAAGATAATTTTTTGCCTGGCAACAGCAAGCTAGTCAAAAGCCTAAATGTTACACATTTATGCAACATTGTTTCTGTGATGTTATGATTAGATTAAATAGGATTTTTCTTGTGTAAAAAATAATAAAATAGCTTGTACGCTCTTATAAGCTATGCTAAGCTGAACAGGTGAACATAGACTAATACCTAGAAAGGAGCCCACCAAAAAATAAATTTTTTGGTGGGCTTACGCCTCCCAAACTGCTTTAAAGAGCCTGGTGCCCTAGCGGTGGCGGCGCTGCCAGCGGGGAAAGAGCGGCACAACCAGCCCAAATAAAGCCACGGCTAGCCTTGGTCCTGCGGGCCAAGTAGCCCTAGTAAAGACACCTGTTAGCGGCAAACTCTTTCGCCTGTTGAATCGGTTATCTTTGCTAGATTCCGACTTTCGTGCGGCCCGGTTCAGGGACTGCCTCATCCTATAGATTTTTAGCCTCATGGCTTGTGCCTCTTGCTCATCCGGCGGCGGCTGCTCGACTTCGAAAGTCGGCGGCTGCGGCTCTAAGGGTGGCTGCTCTTCGGGCGGCTGCACCCGACTTAATGTCTTCGACTGGCTCGCTGATGTAGACATGCCTTCCGATTTTCGGGGCTTCGACTGCGTTGAAATCCGCTTCAAGGGCGGCCGCAAAGAATTTTTCCGCAACGACAAACACCTGCCCCTGGTCACGGGCGACGCCGTGGTGGTGGAAGCCGCCGGCTCGGGCTGGCACCTCGGCCACGTAAGCCTGAAGGGCGAGCTCGTGCGCCTGCAAATGCGCAAAAAGAAAGTGCCCACCGACTCGCGCGACATCCGGCCCATTCTGCGCGTGGCTACGCCCGACGACGAAGAGCGCTGGCAGGCCGTGCGCGACCTCGAAAACGGTACTATGTTCCGGGCTAGGGCCGTGGTTGACGAGCTACGCCTCAAAATGAAGCTTTCCGACGTGGAGTACCAGGCCGACCGCACGCGGGCGCTATTTTATTACTCGGCCGAGGACCGGGTTGATTTTCGGGAGCTCATCCGGCGGCTGGCCGACGAGTTTCGGGTGCGCGTAGAAATGCGCCAGATTTCGCTACGCCAGGAGGCTGGCCGCATCGGTGGCATTGGGGTGTGTGGCCGCGAGCTGTGCTGCTCTACCTGGCTCACCGACTTTAAAGCCGTGAGCACGACCGCCGCCCGCTACCAGAACCTGAGCCTCAACCCTCAGAAGCTGGCTGGCCAGTGCGGCCGCCTCAAGTGCTGCCTCAACTACGAGCTCGATGCTTACCTCGATGCCCTCAAGGACATTCCGCAGGTGCAGCGCCCGCTGCAAGTAGCTACGGGCGAGGCTTTTCTGCAAAAAACTGATATTTTCCGCAAACGCATGTGGTTCGCCTTCAAAGGCGATAATAACTGGGTGATGCTCAGCGCCGAGCGCGTGCGCGAAGTGCTGGAAATGAACAAGCGCGGCGAAAAGCCCGATGCCCTGCTAGCCCCCCGCCAGGAAGAAGAAGTGGCCCCCGCCGTTTCGACCCTGATGGAAGGCGACCTCGACCGCCTCGACGACCAGATAAAGGCCGGCAGCAAGCGCGGCAAGCGCAAGCGCAAGGACCGCCCCGAGGCCAGCACTAGCCCCACCGCTACTGCTGAACCCCGCGAACCGCGGGAGCCCCGCGAAAGCCGCGAGCCCCGGCGCCGCGAGCGCATCGAAGGCAGCCGCCCGCCCCGCGCCGAGGCCAGCCCGCGCCCGGCCCGCGCCGACAACCCACCCGCCGCTCCGCGCGCCGAAGGTGCCCCTAGCCCCGATGCACCGCCCACCGAAAACGGGGCCGAGCAGCGCGGGCGCCGCGGGGCCGCTGCCCGCCCACTCAACCGCCGCAGTGGCCGCAGCCACCGCGAAGGCGGCGAGGGTGCCGCCCCGCGCCCCGACCAGGAAGCCCGCCCGCGCCGCAGCGAGCCCGCGCCGGGCACACCCCGCCCACCCCGCGAAGGCAACGACGAGCCCCGCCCCGAAGGCAGCCAGGGGGCTAGTGGTCGCAACCGGGGCCGCCGGGGTGGCAGCGGCCGCCGCCCCGGCGGCGAGGGTGCCAGCCCGGCCAGTTCTTCTCCCAGTGCCTCTTAGTATATGCTTCGTTATCTTGAATCCAGAAGGGTCTTGGGCCGTCGGGCAGGGCTAGCCCTACTGATGCTAACTGGGGCAGCTGCCCTGGCCGGCTGTGACCCCAACCGGGTGTATGAGGAAAATACGGACCTTAAATCGCCTTCCGGCGACCCATACGTGTGGGATGTGCAGCAGCGCCCAGCCTTCACCTTTACCATTGCCGACACTACGGCTCGCTACGATGTGTACTTCAACGTGCGCAACGCGGCCGACTATGGGTTTTATAATCTGTACCTCAAGCACACGCTTACTGACCCTAGCGGGCGGCTGGCTGGCCTGGCCCTGCTGCACCAGATGGTGCTGATGGACCCTAAAACCGGCCAGCCCCGCGGCGCCGGGGCGGGCGACATCTTCGACCATCAGTTTCTGGCTTTGCCGCATCAGCACTTTGCCAAGCCCGGCACTTATAAGCTAACCTTGGAGCAGTATATGCGGCAGAACCAGTTGCCTGGCATTATGGCCGTGGGCGTGCGGGTAGCCAGAGAGGTGAAGAAGTGACGGAGTAAATAGGTAAAAAAGGAGGGAGTGAAGAGGTGAGAAGCAATGAAGCAAGCTAAGGTGTTAAATCCTTCTTGCCCAATTGCTTTCCGTCTCTTCACCCCCTCCTCCTTTTTCACCTGCTCACCTTAGCCTTCTAGCTCCTTCCACACCACGTTCAGGCCTTCGGCCCAGATAGGGTGGGCAATGACCATGTTCTCAAGCTGTTGGTAGCGCAGGCGGCCTGCCATCGCTACTTGCAGGATGGTCATGATTTCGCCGGCCTCGGGGCCCAGAATAGCGGCGCCCAGAATGCGGTCGTCGGCACCCACGAGCACTTTCCAGAAGCCAGCTTGCTGGCCGGTTTGCTGGGCGCGGCTGATTTTGCGCACCGGCAGCTTCGACACGCGGTATGCTACGCCCTCTTCCTTGGCCTGCGCCTCACTAAGGCCAATGCGGCCTAACTGCGGGTCGGTAAATACGCAGTAGGGCAAGGGGCGCTGCTTGGCCGAGCGGCGACCTTTGTGCAGCAGGTTATCGCGCACCACCCGAAAGTCGTCGTAGCTGATGTGCGTAAACTGCGGCCCGCCGTGCACGTCGCCCAAGGCATAGATATGGCGGGCATCGGTCTGCAACTTGCTGTTTACCTGAATGTAGCCTTTTTCGTCGGTCTTCACACCGGCGGCCTCCAGGTTCAGCGAATCCGAGTTGGGGTGGCGGCCGGTGGCTACTAGCAGGTGGCTGCCGTGCAGGCGGCGCTCGCCCTGCGGGGTGTCGAGCGTAATAGTGAGCTCGCCCGCCTCGTTGCGCGATACGCGCCGCGTTTGTGCGTTGAATAGCAGTTCGATGCCGTCATCAACGAGGGCTTTTTGTAGGCATTCGCACACATCATCGTCTTCGCGCTCCAGCAGTTGATGGCCGGTTTCGATGATGGTAACGTTGCTGCCGAAGCGCCGGAACATCTGCCCAAATTCCAGCCCGATATAGCCGCCGCCCAGGATAATCAAATGCTCCGGCACTTCCTGAATATCGAGCAGTGTAGTAGTCGTCAGGTAGTTGGCCTCGGCCAGGCCCGGAATGTCGGGCACGGCCGGGCGCGTGCCGGTATTAATAAAGATTTGCTTGGCCTTTATAGTGCTACTGCGCTCTTTCGTTTCCTGCACCAGCACCTCGCGCGGCCCTTTGAAGGCCGCGTGACCGCGCACCAACGTGATATTTTCGTGCTCGTGGTTGAACGACTTTGCCAGGTTTTGTCGGGAGGTGGCCAGCAGCGCGTCTTTGCGGGCAATGACAGCCGGCATATCGACCTCGGCCGCGCCGCTCAGCCGAATGCCCAGCTCGCCGGCCGTGCGCACTTGGTGCAGGCGCTCGGCCGAGGCCAGGATGGTTTTGGTAGGCACGCAGCCGTAGTTGACGCAGGAACCGCCCAATTGAGCGGCTTCTACTAAAATGACGGTGCGGCCGGCTTCGGCCAGCGCCGTGGCCAGTGGGTTACCGGCCTGGCCGGAGCCGATGATAAGGGCATCGCAGGAATAATCGGGCATAACAAACAGATAGACCGGGGGTAACAACGGCTCAGCCTATACGCAAGCCGGCCCCCAACGACCAGCTGCCCGCGCCCGCCCGTGCAACGCCAGCGGCCTCTCTGCTACGGCGGGCCCCGGCGGGGTGCTCAGATTGCGCTTGCCAGCAGCAAATCAAAAGTCTTTTTTCATGCTGCTTAACCTTCTGTTTATGAATTGCTAAGCGGGTCGGCGCGCACTTGGCTAGGGTCGGTTGGCGGTAAGTAGCAGGTTGCAGGTTGCGCTGCGGGCGCTGGTTATTTACTGCCTTGTTACACCGCTAGTTCCACCGCGACTCTTTGTGAAAAATCTGTATTCAGGCTTCATTTTCGCCGCTAGCTTGCTGCTGAGCGGCTGCGCGGTGTACGTGCCCACGGTGCCCAGCACGCCACTGCTCACCAAAAACCAGGTCGAACTAACAGCGGGCCTACGGGGCGTCAATTCGCTGGAGTTGGATGCCGCCTGGGCGCCCACCGAGCACCTGCTGCTGGCTGGCGAGTCCGCTTTTCAGGGTAGCACAACCGAGACCACGACCAACAACGTGACCACCACCTACCACGACGCGCACCGCCAGGTGGGCCTGGGCCTGGGCTACTACCGGGCGCCCGGCGAGCGCTCGGCCTGGTATCTGGCGGCGGTGGGCGGGGTGGGGTTTGCCACCGTAGACTTGCATAGCGTGGACTTTGCGATTCCCTCCCCGTACGTTCCCATTCCGCTGCCCTACGTGTCCGGGCACTACGAGGCGCAGTATTTTCGCTACTACGGGCAAGTGTACGCTGCCCGGCCGCTAGGCCCAGGCGTAACGGGCGGCGCCTCGGTGCGCGGCACCCTGGTCGATTACAGCCAACTCGACTTTGATGGGCAGGCCATTGCGCCCACCAACCGCTTTTTCATCGAGCCCACGCTCTTTATTCGCGTGGGGCACGGGGTAGTGCAGGGCCAGGGCACGCTAGGCCTGTCGCTGCCCACTAGCGGCACCAGCCGCGACAACCCGCTGAGCAAGCGCACGGCGCCCGTATCGGGGCTGGTGAGTGTGGGCGTCGTTTTTCGGCCCGATTTGCTGAGGCTACGGGCGTGGTGAGGCTACCCTAAGCCGGAAGTTGAAAAATGCCTGGGTTTTATAAAGCGCCAGGCTCTACGGTATCGGGTGCTTCGAGCAATAAGCTAGAGCTAAGTCCGATAGCAATAGAATTGAATGAATTTTCAATGTATTCAAATTACAGAACACTACACTTACTATTTTATCCGCGGTTCAGCCTATGCGGGCTAGCGATACAATAGTATAGGTCCCCCACTAAATTCCAGATTTCATGTAATAAAAAAACGATAGGCCATTATCCTAAGTAAGGATAATGGCCTATCGTTTAATGGCTTGTAAAAGGCGCTAGGCCTACTTGTTGCCCAGCACGCGCAGCATGGTGTCGCCAATCTCGGCGGGCGAGTCCACCACGTGGATGCCGCACTCGCGCATGATGGCCATTTTGGCGGCGGCCGTGTCGTCGGCCCCGCCTACGATGGCGCCGGCGTGGCCCATGCGGCGGCCGGGAGGCGCAGTTTGGCCGGCGATGAAGCCCACGACGGGCTTCTTGTTGCCGGTTTCCTTAATCCAGCGGGCAGCTTCGGCTTCCATGCCGCCGCCGATTTCGCCAATCATCACGATGCCCTCCGTTTCGGGGTCGTTCATCAGCAGCTCAACCGCCTGCTTGGTGGTGGTGCCGATGATGGGGTCGCCGCCGATGCCGATGGCCGTGGTCTGGCCCAGGCCCGCCTTGGTGAGCTGGTCCACCGCTTCGTACGTCAGCGTGCCCGACTTCGACACAATGCCTACGCGGCCTTTCTGGAAGATAAAGCCGGGCATGATGCCCACCTTGCACTCGCCGGCCGTGATAACGCCGGGGCAGTTAGGGCCCACCATCGTGATTTCGGGGCGGTCCTTGAGGTAGTGCTTCACGGCAATCATGTCCTTGGTCGGAATACCTTCCGTGATGGTCACAATTACTTTAATGCCGGCCTGGGCAGCTTCCAGAATCGCGTCGGCGGCGAAGGCCGGGGGCACGAAAATGATGCTGGTGTCGGCCTGGGTGGCGGCTACGGCATCGGCCACGGTGTTGAACACGGGCCGGCCGAGGTGCTCGGTGCCGCCCTTGCCGGGCGTCACGCCGCCCACTACCTGGGTGCCGTAATCCATCATTTGCTGCGCGTGGAACGAGCCTTCGGAGCCGGTGAAGCCTTGCACGATGACCTTAGAATCTTTGTTGACGAGAACGCTCATGGGCGGCTAACTTGTTAGGGAGAATTAAGTGGGGCAAAAGTAGGGCCGGCGCGCCCAATGCGCGCGGCCCGGCCGCCGCCGGCCGGCGGACGTACCTTTGCAGCCCCACTGGCGCACTAACTCTCCCCACCTGGCAGCATGTATTTTAATCATATCATTGACACGCTCGGCAACACGCCGCTCGTGAAGCTCAACAAAGTTACCGACGGCATCAAAGGTACCATTCTGGCTAAGGTAGAGTACTTTAACCCCGGCAACTCGGTGAAGGACCGCATGGCCCTGCGCATGATTGAGGACGCCGAGAAGGCCGGGCTCATCAAGCCCGGCGGCACTATTATCGAGGGCACCAGCGGCAACACCGGCATGGGGCTAGCCCTTGCCGCCATCGCCAAAGGCTACAAAACCATTTTTGTGATGAGCGATAAGCAGAGCAAAGAGAAGCAGGATATCCTGCGCGCCGTGGGCGCCCAGGTCGTGGTATGCCCCGTCGACGTAGCCCCCGACGACCCGCGCAGCTACTATTCGGTGGCCCGCCGCCTCAGCCAGGAAACTCCCAACTCGTTCTACCCCAACCAGTACGACAATATGTCGAACACGGCGGCCCATTACGAGTCCACGGGGCCCGAAATCTGGCTAGGTACCGATGGCAAAATCACGCACTTTGCGGCCGGCGTAGGCACGGGCGGCACCATCTGCGGCACCAGCAAGTACCTGAAAGAGCAGAATCCGAACGTCTTCACGCTGGGCCTCGACACCTACGGCTCGGTGTTCAAGAAGTACAAGGAAACGGGCATCTTCGACGAAAACGAGATTTACCCCTACAAAACCGAAGGCATCGGCGAAGACATTCTACCTAAGAATGTGAATTTTGAGGTTATTGACCAATTTATTAAAGTAACCGATAAAGACGCCGCGCTCATGACACGCCGCCTGGCCAAGGAAGAAGGCCTGTTTGTGGGCTGGAGCTGCGGCTCGGCCGTTTTTGGGGCCCTCGAGTATGCGCGTGAGCACCTTAAAGAAACAGATACCATGGTTATTGTGCTGCCCGACCACGGCACCCGCTACCTCGGCAAGATTTACAACGACGAGTGGATGGCCGCCCAGGGCTGGCTTTAGTCGCTAGGCCCGTTTGCTAAAGTGAAGGGCCAGACTTAACTTCGTTATCTCAAATAAAGATGTTTATATGACGGACGCGCTCAACCATATCGTGCTGATAGAGGATAACGAGACGACCAGCTTTCTGAATAACCGGTTGCTAAGCCGGTTGGGCGTCGCCCGGCAGGTCACCTCTTTTTCCAAGGCCGAGGAGGCGCTCAATTTCTTGTGGGGTGATGAGGCCGCGGGCGGTGCCCAGGCGCCGCAAATAACCCCCGACTTGGTATTTGTTGACCTGAAAATGCCCGGCATGAACGGCTTCGATTTTCTGGAGCGCTACAGCCAGCTAGCCCCCGATGCCCAGGAGCGCACTGTGGTGGCTGTGCTCACCACCTCCATGCACGGCGCCGACACGGCCCGCGTGGCTCAGTACCCAAATGTGGAATACCTGACCAAGCCGCTCACCGAAGAAAAAATGCAGCGCCTGCTAGCCAAGCGCTTCGTTAAGGGTGATGGGGTAAGGAAGTGATAAGGTAAGGAGGTGATGAGGTAAAAAGTGAGGGGGTCCGGCCAGGCGTATTGTCTGACTGGACCCCCTCACTTTTTACCTCCTTACCCCATCACCCCTTCCACAAACTCGAACCGCTCGCCGTCGAACAAGCCTTTGTCGCTGAGCTTGAGGCTGGGAATGACGAGTAAGGCCATGAAAGAGAGCGTCATAAATGGTGCTTGCAGGCCCGAGCCGAGCTGGGTTTTGGCAAAATCATCGAGCGTAGAGTAGGCCGCCGCCACGGCCGGGCCCGGCTGGTCGGACATGAGGCCGGCCACGGGCAGCGGCAGCATGTGGCTAGCCCCATTGGGGCCCACGGCGGCTAGCCCCCCTTGAGCGGCCACCACTAGGTTGATGGCGCGGGCCAGGCTCGCATCGTCGTAGCCCACGGCCGTGATATTGTGCGAGTCGTGGCCTACGCTGCTAGCCAGCGCGCCCGCTTTCAACCCAAAGCCCTTGATGAAGGCCACGGCCGGCACCGCGTCGGGCGCGTAGCGGTTGAGTACCACCAGCTTCAGAATGTCCTGGCTAGGGTCGGGCTGGCGCTGGCCATCGGCCACGGGCAGGCGCAGTTCGCGCCGGGCCGTGATGAGCTGCCCATCGAAGCACTCGATAACGGGGTAGGGCTGGGGGGCTAGTGTTTGGGCGGCGGGCACGGCCAGCGCGGCGGCTTCGAGGGGCCGGGCGTGAAAATTATTGGCCACGGCTACCGGCGCGGCGGGCAGCAGGCACTGGCCGTTTTCGGCCACCAACTCGCCGTTGAGGTAGGTTTGGCGAACCTGAAAATCGGTCAGGTTATCGACCAGAATAAAGTCGGCGGCATCGCCGGGGCACAGCTGGCCCACCGGCAACTTGTAGTGTGCTATGGGGTTGAGACAAGCCACCTGCAACACGTCGAACACGCTGTAGCCCAGCGCCACGGCGCGCTGCACCAGCTGGTTGATGTGGCCCAGCAGCAGCGTATCGGGGTGCTTGTCGTCGGAGCAGAACATGAGCTGCTCGTAGTGCCGGGGCAGCAGCTCGATGAGGGCATCGAAGTTGCGCGCCGCCGAGCCCTCCCGAATCAGGATTTTCATGCCCGCCGCCAGCTTGTCGCTCGCCTCGGCGGCCGTGAAGCACTCGTGGTCGGTGCTGATGCCGGCGCTGGCGTAGCGCTCGGCATCGGCGCCCTGCAAGCCGGGCGCGTGGCCATCCACGGGGCGGCCGTAGCGGTGGGCCAAGGCTATTTTTTCGAGCACGCCGGGGTCGCGGTTGAGCACGCCGGGCCAGTTCATCATCTCGGCCAGGTACCCTATTTTAGGGTTTTGAAACAGCTGCTCGATGTCGGCGGCCGTTATTTCGGCGCCCGCCGTTTCAAATGGCGTGGCTGGCACGCAACTCGGCGCGCCAAAACAAAACTTGAAGGGGCTAGCCGCCGCGTTATCCAGCATGTACTGCACGCCGGCCACGCCCAGCACGTTGCCGATTTCGTGGGGGTCGCTCACCGTGGCTACGGTGCCGTGCGCCAGGGCTAGCCGGGCAAATTCGGTGGGTACCAGCAGCGAGCTTTCGACGTGCACGTGCGCATCCACAAAGCCTGGCAGGGCGTAGGGCAGGGCAGGGTCGGCATCGAGGCTGCCCGTCGGCTCGAGGGCGCTGATGCGCCCATCGGCCACCCGAATAAGGCCCGGCCGGATAGTGCGAGCCGTGATATCGACAATATTGGCATGAACGACGAGGGGAGGAGGCATGGCAAGGGAGAAGCAAAGCCGCCACTGGGGCGCTTTATATTTGGGGTGAGTAGAAGCCGAAGCCCGGCCGCGGCAAAACGGACCAGGTCCTCAAACAAATGAATTGGGCTGGCGCTTTTCGGCAAAATAGTGGCAAAGGCAATTTTGAACCGTCCGCCGCTGTTTTTCCTTGCGTTTACGGCTGCGGCCGCCCCGGCGCAGGGTGGCAGGATAAGGAGCAATTACGAGCATTTTTAAAAGGATGATAATGAGTTATTTATTTCGTAAGAATGCGGCAATCAGGCTGGGCGCGGCCGTGCTGCTGCTAGCCACCAGCAGCTGCGCCACGCACGGCTCGCTATCGCAAAAAACTCGCTGGTACAAGCACCACAGCAGCGGCAAATCGGTGCCTTGCCCGTGCGGGCACTAGTTTGGTAGTAGCCGATTTTTCAGTATGTTAGCCGCTGCTTGTCTTAGGCAGCTTGCTAACTTATGCTTAAACTTTACAAACTAGGATTATTCTCCTTATTGGCCAGTTCGGCGGCCGCCCAGGCCCCCGCGGCCCCTCCTGTGCATCTGCCGCCCACCAGTTTTAAGGGCGGGGCCTACCAATTAAAAGCGCACCCCGACTGGAAGCGCGCGCGCCTGCTCTACGACACCCAAAACCTGAGCGTGAGCGACGCTGCCCACAAGCCCGAGTATGCCTTGGTGTACCCGGCCGACAGCGTGCGGGCCTTCGCCATTGGCCGCGATACGTTTTCGGTGGTGCGCGAGGTCGATATTCCGCGGCCCGACCAGCACCTGCGCACGGCATTTGCGCGGCAGCTCTACAACCGCGGCGGGTTTCGGGTGGCCGAGTACGTGGCCGTGCTGCCCGCGCCCCAGCCGCCGGTAGTGTACACCGTGCTCAGCGAGGCCAACCAGGTGCGGGCCGTGCTGCCGCCCGGCAATGTGCAGTTTCGGCTAGCTTTGGCTAAGGCACTGCTCGACTACACGGCCCTCTCGCAGCAGCTGGAGCTGGACTCCAATATTCTGCCCACGCAGCTGCCCGAGCTGCTGGCCGCTTACGGCCGCTGGAAAGCTACGGAAGGCAGGAAGTAATTGCTTTTTCTGTTACTCAACTCCTTATGATTGCCCTGGATGTTACGCGCTAACTTGCTGGACCGGCTGTTGCTGGTGCCTGTCCTGCTCTTGCTGAGCCAGGTGAGCTGGGGGCAGTCGTTCCCGAATTACTCGCCGCCGCCCATGCCCACCTCCCCGTTCCCGATGAATCATCTGATGACGGGTAACGCGGAAAATCCCTACGCCCGCGAGGGCCAGGGCAGCTACCAAACGGCCGCCGGCGAGTGGCGCCGCGCCGAAAAGTTGCGCTTCGACGGCAGCAAGCTGGTGGTAAAGGGCGCCACTATTACTAAGCTGCCAATCGGGGAGCTGCGGGCCTTGGAAATCAGCCAGGATACGTTTTTTATTCTGAAAAGCCTGCCCGGCCGGGCCGCCGCTGCCCAGCGGCCCGAGGCGTTGGAAGTGGCTTACAGTCAACGGGGTACGCAGCTACTGTATTTATATTACGGCGGCAAGGTGCTCTGTTTTTTGAAGCGCCCGGCAGTGCCGTTGCAGTTGCTGCCCACCGACAAGCAGGAATTTAAAACCGCTATGCTAACCATTGTGCAAAGCTGCCCCGCCGTGGCCGCCCAGGTAGCCGATGGCACGCTGGGCCGCCGCGAAGCCCTGCAAATAATACAGGCCTACGATGCCTGCCGCTAGCCCCCGGCCCGCGCCGCGGGGCCCAGGCCGCGCGTATCTTCCGCCCCGATGACCGAAAACGCCCCCGAAGTAACCGCCCTGCAAGCTGCCGCCGAGCAGGTGCGCCAGCAGCTAGGCCTGCCCGCCTACAACGAAGCCGCCGTGCGCGAGCTCGACCGCTTTATTGCGGTGCAGCGCGCCGAGCTGGTGCCCGACTCGCCCGACCGCGAGGGGATTGTAACGGCGCTAGGCTGCTTTTTGGGGCAGTGCTTGGTGCATACTTACCACGCCGAGTGGGCGGCCGGCACCGACGGCAGCACGGGCGTGGGACTAGCCGGGCAACTTTTTTTCAACCCTTTTTACTTGGTGCATCGGCAGCTAAATAACGGGGAGGCAGCCTCGGTAGCCACGTTTTTCCGGTCGGTGCCACAGCGGCTGGCGGCGGCCGGCGCGGGCCGGACGCGCTAAATTTCGTAATCTTGCGGGGCCAATGGCCGTTTCTGCGCGTTTATGAAAAACCTCGTCATCGCCATTGATGGCTACTCGTCCTGTGGCAAAAGCACTACGGCTAAGGCAGTTGCCGCCGCCCTCCACTACGCCTACCTCGATACTGGGGCCATGTACCGGGGCGTTACGCTTTTCCTGCTGGAAAATGCGATTGCCTTCGACGACATGGACCGCGTGGAGCGGGCCCTGCGCGAGGACATCCACATCAGCTTCAAGCGCAACCGCCGCACTGGCCGCAACGAGCTGTGCCTGAACGAGCAGGTGCGGGAGGATGATATTCGCCAGATGCGCATCTCCAACTCCGTAAGCGAGGTGTCGGTGATAGCCCAGGTGCGCCACGCTATGGTGGCCCAGCAGCAGCGCCTGGGCCGCAAGCGCGGCGTCGTGATGGATGGCCGCGACATTGGCACCACCGTTTTCCCCGATGCCGAGGTCAAGATTTTTATGACTGCCGACGTTGCCATCCGGGCCCGGCGCCGCCAGGAGGAGCTAGCCGCCAAGGACGAGCACGTGGCCTTGGAAGACATCATCGAGAACCTGCGCAAGCGCGACCACATCGACTCGACCCGCGCCGAAAGCCCACTGCGCCGCGCCCACGATGCCGTGCTGCTCGATACCACGCACATCACCATCACCGAACAGGTTGACTTTGTGCTCGATAAGGTGTCGTCGGCGCTTTTCGCGGCCTACGCCCACAAAGTAAACGAGCGCGGCTAGGGCAACCGGGCCAAATCAGCGGCCAGGCGCTGGCTTAGCTGCGCGGCCGCCGTGCGCGTGAGGTGGTTGCCGTCGTTGGTAGGGTAGGGCTGGGTGAGGTAATTGAGGTAAGGCACCCCTACCGGGCGGCCCAGGCGGCTCATTGCTGCGTCAAAATCAGGCTGATACTGTTTTTCCAGCTCCGCCATTGCGGGGCCGGTGGGCAGGCGCACCAGCACCACGCGGCCGTGGGCTTGCAGGAAGGCAATGGTTGCTTGCAAAGAGGCCAAGCGCCTGGCGGCTAGCTGGTTGCTAGCGGCCAGTGCCCGGTAAGTAGCCAGCTTTTCGGCTGTGCGGCGGGCTAGCAGAGCCGGGTTGGCGGTAGGCGGGGGCAGGGCGATTTCGAGCCAGCCATCGGGGTGCAGGCGCTCCACCACGCGGGCCGTGTCGGTGTCGAGCAGCAGCTGGTAGAAGGGCTTGTGCAGGTAGTGGGCCAGGTAGTCGAGGTTGGGATGCTGGCTGACGCTGGCGAGCTGGCTCACCATGGAATTGGCTTCCGGAAAAGTCGTTGCGCGCCCGCTGCCCCGCCATTTTTTGGGCATGGATAATGACCACGGGTCTACGGCCAGCACAAACAGGCCCCGCCGCGTGCCGGGCGCCAGCTTGCGCCGGATGCTGCTGAGGTAGCCCGGCCCGTAGGGCGATTCGGCCAGCGTAAACGCATAGTTGAGCCACGGCCCTTCGTAGCGCCCACCCAGCCGCGCGGCCAGCACACCCGGCCGGATGGCCTGCGCTGCCCGCGAGGTGCCCAGCACCAGCGAGCCTGCCGCTGGTGCCGCAAAGCGCGCGTAAAACGCATCGACGTAGCCGTGTCGCAAGCCGGCGGCCAGGCCTAGCCCGCCCACTAGCCCGATAATTCCTAGCAGCAGCCCCAGGCGCCACACCAGTTTCAGCATCGCAGGAAATTCGTTTTAGAATTGAAAATAAATGAATTGGCTGCTGCCGAAAATGCCGAAGTACAGCATAGCTAGCAGCAGGCCCGCGTAGCCGGCCCAGCGCCCGGCCGCCGGCCAGCCGGCCAGCCACACCGCCACCGAGCCGCACTCGGCGTGGTAGTCTACGAAAGTGAGCAGCGCCACGGCACCGACGGCCACCGCCAGCTCGGCCGCAAAGTGGCGGCCCAGCCCGGCCAGCGCCGCCGTCAGCTGCGCCGTGGGCAGCTGACCCCAGCCGCTAAACAGGTGAGTGGCGACGTAAAAGGCATCGGGCAGATTATTAGCCCGGAAAAAAATCCAGGCGAAGGCCACTAGGGCCAGGGTAAGGCCGGTGCCCAGGGCCTGGTGCAGCCGCGGGCGGGCGGCCAGCCCCAGGCGCTGGGCTAGGGTGGCGCGGGCGGCGGCCGTCAGGCTTTCGAGCACCAGATAGCCGCCGTGCAGGGCGCCCCAGGCCACAAACGTCCAGCTGGCGCCGTGCCAAAGGCCGCTGAGTAAGAACACAATAAGAACGTTGAGCTGCGTGCGGGCCTTGCCCGCCCGGCTGCCGCCCAGCGGAATGTACACATAGTCGCGAAACCAGCCAGAAAGCGACATGTGCCAGCGCCGCCAAAAGTCGCCCACTGAGGCCGCAAAATAAGGCTGCCGAAAATTGAGCACCAAGTGGTAGCCCAGCACCCGCGCCGCACCCCGCGCCAGGTCGGTATAGCCCGAAAAGTCGGCGTAAATCTGGCCCGTGAAAGCCACCACCGCCAGCAGCAGCGGCAGCCCTTCAAAGCGCTGCGGGTGGTCGAACACCGGGTTGGCGAGCAGGGCCAGGCGGTCGGCAATCACCACTTTCTTGAACATGCCCCAGGCCATGAGGCGCAGCCCACTCGCCACCCGGCCGTAGTCGAAGTCGTGGCGCTGGCGCAGCTGCGGCAGCATTTGGGCACCCCGCTCGATGGGGCCTGCCACGAGCTGCGGCCAGAAGGCCACGAAGAGCGCAAACCGCCCCAGGTGCTGCTCGGCCGCCAGCTTGCCCTGGTACACATCCACGATGTAGGCCACCGACTGAAACGTGTAGAACGACACGCCCACCGGCAGCGCCAGCGCCAGCGTGGGCGCGGCAACCGGCACGTGCAGCGCCGCCGCCAGCCCGACGGCGGCCTCGCTAAAGAAATTAAAATACTTGAAAATGAACAGGGTACCCAAATTGCTGGCCAGGCTGAGGTACAGCCAGGGCCGGCGCTGCGCGGGGCTGGCCAGCTGGCTCATGCGCACCCCGCTATAGTAGTCGAGCAGCGTGGTGCCGGCCAGCAGCAAGCCGTAAAGCGGCTTCCAACTCAGGTAAAAGTAGTAGCTCGACCCCAGCAGCAGGGGCGCCCGCCAGCGCGCCGGCAGGGCAAAATAGAGCCCTAGCATTACCGGAAAAAAGACGAGAAAATGGAGCGAGTTGAACAGCATGGGCCCGCAAAGGTCGGTGCTAAGCAGCCGGATAAGCGTGCGCCTGCCGGGCACCTGAGTGGGTTAGCCCGCGCACAAGCGCAAGCTTGTCTAAGAGGTGCGTACCTTTGCGGGCAGCGAACCCGAGGGTCTATCGAGGGGTTTGCGAGCTACTATGCAGGTAACCATCGATAAAAATTCCGGCTATTGCTTTGGCGTCGAGTTCGCCATTCAGATGGCGGAGGACGAGCTGAGCCACAGCGAAAATCACACGCTGTACTGCCTCGGCGACATCGTGCACAATCGCATGGAGGTGGAGCGCCTGCACCAGCAGGGCCTGCGCGTGATAGACCGCGAGCAGCTCGGCACGCTGCACGACTGTAAGGTGCTCATCCGGGCCCACGGCGAGCCGCCCGAAACTTATCAGCTAGCCCTCCAAAACAACCTCGAACTGATTGATGCCAGCTGCCCGGTGGTGCTCAAGCTGCAAAACCGGGTGAAGCATGCCTTTGATGCAACAACCCGCGAAAACGGCCAGATTGTGATTTACGGCCAGCCCGGCCACGCCGAGGTTATCGGCCTCACGGGCCAGACGCGCAACCAGGCGCTTATCGTAATGACCGAGGCCGACCTTGACCAGATTGACTTTGCGCGGCCCGTCACGCTTTTCAGCCAAACTACCAAAAGCACGGCCGGCTTCTATAAGATGAAGGCTCTCATGGAGGCGCGCATCGCGGCGGCCGGCGGGGCCCTCGAAAGCTTCGATGCCAATGACAGCATTTGCCGCCAGGTAAGCAACCGCGAGCCCCAGCTAGCCCGCTTTGCGCAGGAGCACGACGTGGTGTTGTTCGTGAGTGGCCGCAAAAGCTCGAATGGCAAAGCCTTGTTCTCGGTGGTGAACGCGGTGAATCCGCGCAGCTACTTCATTGAGAACGAGAACGAAATCGACGAAACCTGGCTTGCCGGGGCTACGTCAGTGGGCATTTGCGGCGCCACCAGCACGCCGCTCTGGCTCATGCGGCAGGTGGCCGACCGCGTGGAGGGGGCGCCGGTGGCCGCGTAGGGCTGCCTAGCCTGGGTGAGCAGGCCGCGCCCGACCGGTAATATCTTAGCTAGTCAAACTAAACCGGGCACTAGGCGGCTACGCGTACTCTTTATTAGTGGCTTGCTACTGGCTGGCCGGCTCCCACCGGCGGCGGCCCAGCAAGTGGCGGCGCCCGACTGGGGCGCCGACCACCCAGCGCTTCGGCTTCGGCAAGGCCGCAATACTCGGGTCCGATGGCATAACGCATACGGCCTGCGTGCCGCTGAGCCCGGTTGGGTTTGGCCCGCTGCTACCCTTTTACCGGCGCGAAGGCGAGGTGGGCAAATTGCTACACGACCCGCTCAACATCAACGTCGATAAAGTGCAGTCGATGCAGGTGAATGAGCTGCGCCTGGAACACATAGTGCTGAAAGCTAAGCAGTTGCACGTGCTGGCGACCCGCGTGGCCGAGGGCCCGGTCGAGCTCTTCGATTACACCCAAACCAAGCAGATACCACTAGGCGGCCCCCAAATGGGTACCATTAGCTACCTCGTGTATCCTAAGCGCCATTGGTACCTGCGGCGCCAGGGCGAACTGGTGGAGGTGTCGCGCCACGATTTTAGCGCGCAGCTTACCCAGTATTTTCAGGATGACCCCGCTACCGTGGCGGCGCTGGCCGGCAAGCAGGTGGCTTACCGCGACCTGCTAGGCTTGGTGATGTTCTACAACGCCAATAAGCGCGCGGCTGGCCCCGGCAAGTAGCCGGAGCCAGCCAGCTACCGGTGCGCTGCCCGCTCTTTAAGTAGCTGCGGCCAGCGCTTGCTCGTAGTGTTGCTTGGTTTCGGCATCAAAGGCTACGAAAACTACTTCCTGCGGCCACTCGTGGGCGGCCAGCCACGTGCGCACCTCGCGCACGGCGAGGGTAGCGGCCTCCGCCTTGGGGTAGCCGTAGATGCCCGTGCTGATGCCGGGGAAGGCTACGGAGGCGAGTTGATTTTCGAGGGCTAGCCGCAGGCTGTTGCGGTAGCAGGCAGCCAGCAAGTCGGGCTCGCCCTTGTGGCCGCCGTTCCAAACCGGCCCCACGGTGTGGATAACGTACTGCGCCGGTAGCCGCCCGCCGGTGGTGATGACGGCCTCGCCGGTTTTGCAGCCGCCCTGCCGCGCCCGAATCTGCCGGCATTCTTCCAGAATCTGAGGGCCGCCCGCTCGGTGAATGGCCCCATCAACGCCCCCGCCGCCGAGCAAGGACGAGTTGGCCGCGTTGACGATGGCCGTGGTGGCAAATTTGGTAATGTCGCCCTGCTCGATGCGCAGGAGGGTGGAAAAGGCAGTCATAAAAAGTAATTGGTTGGGAGCAGGTACGCAACGCCCGGGGCCGCGTTCTTGCGGCTTGGGGCCGCAAAATTATCACTTGAGAAAACGCAAATTGGGGCCGGCTAGGGCAGCATCTACATTTGACCATCACTTCCAACCACCGCTAGCCCCCGCCGCCATGCAGCCCCTCCGCCCCGCCGCCACCCCCGCCGCCACCCGCGACCAGCGCCTGTGGCAGATTGCCAAAGCCCGCACCAAATTTCAGAGTCATCTGCTTACTTACGTGGTAGTCAATGCCGGGCTGTGGCTGCTGTGGGCTTTCACCACTCGGCCCTTCGAAGCGCATAGTCATCACAATTTGCTGCCCTGGCCCCTCTGGGCTACCGTGTTTTGGGGCGTGGGCGTGGCATCTCAGGGGCTAGCCGCCTACGGCAGCCTTAACCCTGGCGAGCGCACCCAGCGCGAATACGAGCGCCTGCGGGCCAAGGAGAGTTAGGAGCTGAAAGTTAGGCATCATGAATTGGCCCAGGCGACAGCCGGCGTGTATCTTGCTGGCTCAGGGGGCCCATTCATAGCGCACAACTTATAATTCCTAACCTTTATGAAGAAGCGCCTGCCCAAGCGCCTGCTCGGCCGCCGCGAGCGGATTGACCTGCCGGCGCTAGGCCTGCGCGGCGTGGTGGCCAAGGTCGATACCGGCGCCTACACCAGTGCCATTCACTGCGACGAAGTGCGCCTGGCGCCTGACCCCGCCACCGGCCGGCCCGTGCTGCACGTGCGCCTGCTCGACCCCGAGCACCCCGCCACCGACGGCCGGCCGCTAGCCTTCGCCGAGTTTGCCCAGCGCAACATTCGCTCCTCCAACGGGGAGGTGCAGGCCCGCTACGTCATCCGCACGGTGGTGCGGCTCTATGGCGAAGATTTCCCGACCGAGTTCTCGCTCGCCGACCGCTCCGACCTCAAGCACCCGGTGCTGCTGGGGCGCTCGCTGCTGCGGCAGGGCCGCTTCGTGGTCGATGTGGCCCGGCGCGATGTGTCGTATCAGGCTGAGGGCCTAGCCACTGCGGAAATACCGCGGCCCGATGGTGCGCGCGGTGGCCCGGTTCAGGCGTAGTTTGGTATCGAAATTCAAGCTAAAAACAGTTGTTTGGGCTGGCTGTTGCCCGCGACAACCAGGCTTTTCCCCCCTGTATCTGCCCGTCCTACTCAGCCCTGAGCGCTGCCTATTCCACTTGTTATGAAACTGGCCATTCTCTCGCGCGAGCCGCAGTCGTACTCCACCAAGCGGCTGCTGGCCGCCGCCACGGAGCGCGGCCACGAGGCCCGCGTACTCGACCACCTGCGCTGCAACCTGGTGCTGGAAAAAGGCCAGCCCAGCATTCTTTACAAGGGCCAGCCCCTGGAGCGGCCCGACGCCATTATTCCGCGTATCGGGGCTTCGGTCACATTCTACGGCACGGCCGTAGTGCGGCAGTTTGAGATGATGAAGGTGCGCACGGCCGTGGACAGCCAGGCCATTGTGCGCTCGCGCGATAAGCTGCGCTCGATGCAAATCCTGAGCCGCGCCGGCGTGGGCATGCCCAAAACGGCTTTCACCAACGACACCGACGAGCTGCCCGCCCTCATCGAGCATGTGGGCGGCGCCCCGGTCATCATCAAGCTCCTGGAAGGTACGCAGGGGCTAGGGGTGGTGCTGGCCGAAAGTGCCAAGGCCGCGCAGTCGGTTATCGAGGCGTTTCACAACCTTAAGGCCCGCATTCTGGTGCAGGAGTTCATTGGCGAAGCCAAAGGGGCCGATGTGCGCGCCTTTGTGGTGAACGGCGAGGTGGTGGGCGCCATGCGCCGGCAGGGCAAGGAGGGCGAGTTTCGCTCGAATCTGCACCGTGGCGGCACCGGCACGCTCGTCAAGCTCAGCCGCGCCGAAAAGGCAGCTGCCCTGCTCGCTACCAAGGCCCTGGGGCTAGGGGTGGCCGGTGTGGATATGCTGCAAAGCAAGCGCGGCCCGCTCGTGCTGGAAGTCAACTCGTCGCCCGGCCTCGAAGGCATCGAAAAAGCCACCGGCCTCGACATCGCCGGCCGCATCATCGACTACACTGCCGAGCTGGCCCTGCGCAAGCGCGGCGGCAAGGCCAAGCCCAAACACAAAAAAGCAGTACCGGCCGCTCCCGTGCCCGACCCGGCCGCCGAAGGGTAAAGCCCCGCCGCACCCGGCCCCACGCACTTGGCCGGATTCTTGAACCGCGACGAGCTTTCTCTGGTATCTACTGGCTGGCTAGCCCCTTGTGGGCGGGGCTAGCCGCAGGCAATGGCACTTGACAACTCCCTGGCCCTGAACGGCCTTCGTATTCAGCCCGGCGAGCGCGTGCTCACGCGGCTGGTTATTTCGCGCCTGCCCTCGGGCACGGTTATCGATGTGCCGGTGCACGTAATCCGCTCCGCCAAGCCCGGCCCGGTGCTGCTGCTGATGGCTGGTATGCACGGCGACGAGGTGAACGGCATCGAAACCATCCGGCGTATGGTGCGGCGCGATTTGCTGCGGCCTACGCACGGCACGGTCATCGCCATTCCCATTCTCAACATCTACGGCTTTCTCAATTTCAGCCGCGAGGTGCCCGATGGCAAGGACGTAAACCGCTCGTTTCCGGGCCACCCGCGCGGCTCGCTAGCCAGCCGGGTGGCCCACCGCTTTATGCGCGAAATAATGCCCCTGGTGGACTACGGCATCGATTTTCACACCGGCGGGGCGGCCCGCGCCAACCACCCGCAGCTGCGCTGCGTGCTGGGCGAAGACCCCGCCACCGACGCGCTGGCCGCCGCCTTCGGCGCGCCGTTTACCTTGCACGCGCGGCTGCGCACGGGCTCGCTGCGCGCCACGGCCCACGCCCTGGGTAAGCCCATTATCGTGTACGAAACCGGCGAAAGCCTGCGCTTCGACGAGCCGGGCATTGAGGAGGCCATTGCGGGTACGCTGCGCGTGCTACACCACCTGGGCATGGGTCCCGAGGGCCCCATGCCGGCCCGCCCCAACATTGTGTGCCGCCGCCACCGCTGGCTGCGGGCGCGCTACGCGGGCTTGTTTCGGGCCCACGTGGCGCTGGGCGACTACGTGGAGGAAGGCCAGATTTTCGGCTCCATCGCCGACCCTTACGGCGAGCAGGCCGTGCGCCTCGAAGCCGTGGCCAGCGGCTATGTCATCGGCCTCAACCACATGCCCGTGGTAAACCAGGGCGACGCGCTGCTGCACCTGGCCATGCCGGTGTAGGTTGTTGGGCAGTGCCTAGTGAGCCGTGACAAAGGACTAAGGTGTGCGGACATTACACAGCATTAGTCCGTCGTCACTCTACCTTTGCGGCCATGAAACAACACCCTGTTCAACTTATTTTTAATGCGGTACTGCTCCTAGCCGTTGTCGCTCTAACGTTCGGGTACGTTAGCCTCGATAAAAAGCTGAAAGCCGCCGCGCCGGCCGCTACTGCCCCGGTCGCCGCTACCGAAGAGGCCGCCCCGGCTGCCGACACCACCGCTAGCCCCGTTGCCGAGGCCACGCCGGCCGCCGAAGAAACGCCCGCCGTAGCGGCCGCGCCCGCTGGCCCGGCCCCGGTGGCTGGCGCCATTGTCTACGTTGAGTCGGCCAAGCTGCTCGATGGCTACCAGGGTATGAAGGACGCCCGCCGCTCGTTCGAGGCCAAGGCCAAGGGCTGGGAGCGTCAGAACCAGGCCCTCGTGACCAGCTTCCGCACCGCCGTGGAGCAGTATCAGAAAACCGCCGCTAGCCTCACCCCCGAGCAGCGTGCCGCCGCCGAGCAGCAACTCCAGCAAAAGCAGCAGCAGGGCGCCGTGGAGCAGCAAAAAATTCAGCAGCAGGCCCAGGAAGCCGAAGGCAAGCTGACCCAGACCGTGCTCACCAGCGTGAACAAGAAGGTGGAAGCCTACGGCAAAGCCCACGGCTACAAGATGATACTCATCGCGGCCCCGAGCGGCACCATCGCCTACGGCGAGAAAGCCCTCGATGTGACCACGCCCGTGCTAGCCTACCTCAACAGCGAGTACCGCAAGAAATAGCAACAATTAGCTGCTGAGTAGCCGAAAAAAACGTCTGTCAGGCTGAGCCTGCGAAGCATCCTTTCACGCCTGAGCGAGTTGCTCAATGGCAAAAAGATGCTTCGCAAGCCCAGCCTGACAGACGTTTTCAATTAAAGCACTGCCCGCCTAACACGTCAGCACCACTTTGCCGAGCTGCTGGCCAGCTTCGAGGTAGCGCAGGGCGGCTTCGCCCTCGGCCAGCGGGAAGGTTTTATCAACTACCGGCATGAGCTGATGCTGGTTCACGAAGGCTAGCATTTCGTCAAAATCCTGCTCCGAGCCCATCGAAGTGCCCAGGATGCTGAGCTGCTTCCAGAACACTTTGGCGGCCGGTAGCTGCGGAATATTGCCCAGGGTGGCGCCGTAGAACACGAGGCGTCCGCCGGGCGCCGCCACATCGAGCAACGTGCCGAAGGCCTCGCCCGCCGCGCTGTCGATAATCACGTCGAAGCCGCCCGAGTTTTGGGTGAGAGTGCGGCCCCAGTTCTCCTGCTTATAGTTGACGCCCCCGCGCAGGCCTAGCGGCAGGGCCAGGGCGCGGGCCAGTTTGTTGTCGTCGCCCGAGGTTACCCATACCTCGGCCCCGGCCGCCGCGCAGAACTGAGCGGCTACCTGCGCCACGCCGCCGCCCACGCCCGTTACCAGCACCCGCTCGCCAGGCTGCACCCGCGCCCGCTTAAAAGCCGCGCGGTAGGCCGTGAGGCCGGCCAGCGGCAGAGCGGCCGCCTGCTCCCAGCTGAGGTGGGCCGGGCAGGGGCGCACGTAGGCAGCCGCGGTGGTGGTGTACTCGGCAAAGGTGCCTGGGTCGGGCATACCAAGCACCCGAAAGCTGCGGCCCTGCGCGGGCTCGTTGTCGCCCCACTCCACACCCGGGTAAATAATGACCGGCGCGCCCACGGCCAAACCTTCGACGCCTTCGCCCAGCGCCGCAATCTCGCCCGCGCCATCGGCCCCGAGCGTGCACGGCAGCTTGATGCCCGCGTACTGACCCTTCTGAATCCAGACATCGCGGTGGTTGAGGGCGGCGGCGCGCAGCCGAATCAGCACCTCGCCGGCAGCGGGCTGGGGCGTGGGTATTTCGCGCATTACGGCGGGCTGGTGAGACGCATCGAGCTGGAGAGCGAGCATGGCAAAAGGACTAGGGATAAAAAATGGAGGGAAGGTGGAATGTATGGCCCCGGGCGCTGCACCGGTAAGCCCATGACCCATGAGCGGCGACGCGAAGAGGAGGAGGCGCTCGTGGGGACGTTAAAACAACGATGAAGCGCAAAGATGCGTCTTGCCACTCGCCAGTGCCTGGGCCGCTACGTGGCCGGCCGCAGGGCGGCTGCCACCAGCGGGCCCGCCACCAGCAGCCCCATCAGCAAGCCACCGAGGTGGGCAATGTTGTCGATGTTGCCCGTAAGGCCGGAAATCAAGTTACTGAGCACCAAGTATAAAACCAGGCCTAGCATCCCGCGGCGGTCCCATTTATCAAGCACTATCTTTTTGCGCACCAGCAATACCAGCAGCAGGCCATAGAGCCCAAAAATTGCCCCGCTGGCCCCCGTTGAGTTGATGCCGCCGCTGTGGTACCAGAGCGTGGCCACCGAGGCCGCCACGCCACTGGCCAAGTAGGCCACCAGCAGCCGGGCGCCGCCAGTGCGCGCCTCCAGCAGCACACCCAGCAGCCAGAGGCTAGCCATATTAAGCAGCAAATGGGTGAGGCCGCTGTGCACAAACAAGCTCGAAACCAGCCGCCAGGGCTGGCCCGGCCACGTGAGGCCCGTCACATTGGAGCCCCACACGGCCAGCGCGTGGCCGCTGGGCGCCGTAGCCGACACGCCGCTTAGCGTCATGGCTAGCCACACCAGCAGGTTCAGGTCGATGAGCAGCGGCACGGCCCAGCACTGGCGCGTGGGCCAAAACAGGCCGCGTAGCACCGGCCGCAGCACCTGGCCCCAGGTTTCGTCGGGTGCGGCAGTGGCCGCTGCTGGTGGGGGAGGGGCTAGCGGGGCATCGGGCACCAGGCCGCGGCGCTGTAGCTCGGCCACGGCGGCGGCGCCCACGGCGGGCGGGTAGCGGCTGGCGTGGCGGGCCAGGTAAAGCAGCTCGGCATCGGGGCGCTGGGCAAAGTGCGCGGCCGCGGCCTCGGGGGTGGAAACATCCATGATGCTTGTGTAACCAGCGGGCCCGCCGCTAGGGTTTCGGCGCCGCGGCTACCCAGCTGGGCCCCGGGCCAGCCAGCGCAATTTTCACTGCCGGGCAAAAGTGGGCACCAGCCTGGTAGCCGCGCTACATCTTTATCTCCAGCACGGTTGCCTTGTAGGGCTTGCCCGTGACGGGTGACACCCGGCGCAGATTGGCCAGCCAGTCCTGGGTTTCGGCTTCACGAGCTAGCATCTCGCGGTCGGTCAAGAACTTGCGCTCAGCGAGCAGGCCCGGAAAATTAGTCAGAATATGCTGCTGGCTGCTGGCTGTGCTGGCCATGCGCTGCAACTGCGCCTTCATTTGGGGGCCAAAGCGGTAGCCATACACCACGGCTTTGTTCCAGTTGTGCCAGGTTTCGCGGGCCACAATGGTTTGCTCGGCAAACATGGGGCCCGCCTGGCCGGCGTGTGCCTGGCTGGTAAGGAACTCGGTCTGGGTTTCGGCGGCCCAAAAGCGGCGGCTCAAGGCCTTAAACTGTCGCAGCTCCTGCGGCTTTTGCTTCTCACTGGCCGGAATGCTGGCCACCTGCTCCGCCACCAGCTTGTCCACGTCGAAGTTGGGGATGGGCCGCGCCACCACGCTTTCCAGCTTCAGCGAATCGGCCGGGCGCCGGGCGGGGCGGCTGGTCGCCAGCGGCTGCGCAGCCGGCTGGCTAGCCCACCAAAGGGCGCCGCCCACGCCGGCTAGCCCCAGCAGCCCCGCCACCAGCAGCCCGCGCCGGTTAGGGGTGGTTTCTTCGGCATAATCGTCGTGAACGTTGCTGGCGGCGGGCGCGGGGGTTAGCCCGCGGCGGTGCAGCTCCTGCCGGGCGGCGGCCACGAGGTCGGCGTGGTGGTAGCTGGGGTTTTCGACAAAGAATTGTAATTCTGCGTCGGTTTTGACGCGCAGCACATCAGTAGTAGTGGACATGGCAGGGGCAGGAAAGAAGCCGGTAGCACTTGGGCCAGTAAGTTGGGCATAAATCTTCAAATACTAATTGCTAACCGCGGCCGCCCGGCTGCGTACAACAAGCACATCCTTTTCCACTCGACCATGCCTACCACCCGCCCCGAAAAAGACCAGGCCACCCAGCCCATCCAGTCGGATGAGTACCAGCCCGCCGGACGCCAGGAGGCGCCCACCAACTCCGATGCCCTTTACGGCGGCAACGCCGACGATAACTCGGGCAGCGGCGGCAATGCCCGCCCCAGCGCCAATGCGCAGGATAAAAAAGCCGCCAAGCTCGAAACCGACCCTGCCAACCAGCCTCAGGCCGATGAAAACACCGACGGTGGCATTGCGGGGGGCGGCGTTAGCAGCGGCACGGGCGTGAGCGGCGGCAGCATTGGTGAGGTAACGCTTTAAATTTTAATCGCCGTAGGATGCGCGTTAGCGCGTCCTGTCTTCTACTTTTCCATCATGGTAACTCCCAATCCCACTCCCGATTCCGGCCGCCCTTCTGACATTGAAGAAGGTAAGAGCCCCAGCACCGCCGGCCCCATCACCAACCCCGATGCGGATGGTGACCAGTATGCCAGCGGCAACCCCGAAACCGTAACTCAGGAAGACCTGAGCAGCAGCGATGGCGCCGGTATTCGGGGTGACTACGGCGACGCCGACCAGACCAACGGCCTCGAAGGTGGCGAGCAAAACGCCACTGACGCCGGCCCTGACCGCGCCGACGAGAACCCGAGCGTCGGCCCCGAGTAGCCTGACGACGAAGCATTAAAAGAGAAAAGTGACGCGTTAAAAGGTGCTTGTTGCAAAGCCGACCCCTTTTAACGCGTCACTTTTCTCTTTTAACCACTTCTCCCGCCCGTACTTTGTGCTTGTGTTGAGTCTTTGGTTTTCCTGCCCCCGCCGCGTTTTCTATTATCTCCTTTGCCTGTTGCCGCTCGCGTTGCGGGCGCAGGAGGTGCCTCCCTCGCTAGGGGCCATTGCCGGCGAAGAGGACCTGCGCCCCGCTCCGCCCAAGCGCGAACTGCGCGGCTTTTGGGTGGCCACGGTGGCCAACATCGACTGGCCCAACCAGCGCGGCGAGGCGCCCGAGCACTACCGGCGCGAGTACCGCCGCCTGCTCGACGCGGGCCAGCGCGCCGGCCTCAACGCAGTGTTTGTGCAAATCCGGCCCGCGTCGGATGCCTTCTATAAATCTGATTTAGAGCCCTGGAGCAAGTACCTCACCGGCCGCCAGGGCAAAGCCCCCGGCGAGGGCGACGACCCGCTGCTCTTCCTCATTGCCGAGGCGCACCGCCACAATATGGAGTTCCACGCCTGGTTTAACCCCTACCGGGCCACCATGGACACCGTGACGCGCGCGCTAGCCCCGCTGCACCCCTACAAGCGCCACCCCGAGTGGTTTATCAAGTACGGCAAGCAGTACCTCTACAACCCCGGCCTGCCCGAGGTACGCAACCACATCAAGCGCGTTATTATGGATGTGGTGCGGCGCTATGATATTGATGGCGTGCACTTTGATGATTATTTCTATCCATATCCCGAGCCGGGGCTGGTCTTTCATGATGAGCAGGCCTTTCAGCGGCAAAACCCCGGCAACCTGGGGCTGGCCGACTGGCGCCGCCAAAACGTGAACACGCTCATTCACGACCTGCACGATAGCATTCAGTCGGCCAAGCGCTGGGTGAAATTCGGTATCTCGCCCTTCGGCGTGTGGATGAACAAGAGCGCCGACCCCAACGGCTCCGACACCCGCGCCGGCCAGCCCAGCTACTCCAACCTCTACGCCGACTCGCGCCTTTGGCTGCAGGAAGGCTGGGTCGATTATATCTTGCCGCAGCTGTACTGGAGCACGAAGTTTCGGCTCGTGCCCTACGCCACGCTGCTCGAATGGTGGACGCGCAACCGCTTTCAGCGCCACCTCTACATCGGCCACGGCACCTACCGGATGCTCGAAAGCACCCGCTCGGACACCGCCTGGCGCAACCCCAGCGAGCTGCCACGCCAGGTGCGCCTCAACCGCAGCTACCCCGCCGAGGTGCAGGGGAGCGTGTTTTTCTCGGCCAAGTCGGTAGCTACCAACCCGCTGCACACCACCGATTCGCTGCGCCAGGATGCCTACCGCGCCCCCGCCCTGGTGCCCGTTATGCCCTGGCTCGACAGCCTGGCCCCGCGCCCCGTGCGCGAAATGGTGCTCAAGCGCCAGGGCCGCACCGCCACCCTCACCTGGCAGCCCGACCTGGCGCCCGCCGCCGACGGCGACTTGGCTACCTACTACGTGCTTTACCGCTTCGAGCGTGGCCAGGTAATGGGCCCCCACGACCCGCGCCGCATCATCAGCATTATCCGGCCCGGGGGGCTAGCCCAGCCCGCTGCCTTCACTGACACGGCCGCCACGCCGGGCGTGGCCTATGCCTACTACCTCACCGCCGTCGACCGCCTGCACAACGAAAGCGTGCCGGTGCGCATCTTCTCCGAAGGCAAGTTTGAGGTGGAAGTGCTGGCCGCCGCCCCCGCCGCCAATGCGCCCGCCCCGCCCGTGGCAGCCACCCGCCCGGCGCCGCGCCCGCAGCTACCGGTGGCTACTGCGCCACGCCCCCAGGCGCAGCCCCGCCCCGCCGTGCCCAGCGCCCAGGAGGCAACCAAGGTAAAGGTCAAGGAGAAACCTAAGCGGCGGGGCTTCTTCGCCCGGCTCTTCGGGCTGAAGTAGGGCCGATGGGCTAGCGATGCATAGCTAACGAAGGTGCTCGGTTGCGTTTTCAGCAGTGGCCGGGCACCTTTGCGTTCCCACCTACTGCTCCGGCCCATGCGCCCCACTACTCCGCCTGCTCGCCTGGTTTCGCTCGATGTCTTCCGCGGCCTCACCGTCATGCTGATGACGATAGTGAACAACCCCGGCGACTGGGGCCACATCTACCCGCCCCTCGAACACGCTAAGTGGAACGGCTGCACGCCCACCGACCTGGTTTTTCCGTTTTTCCTCTTTATCGTGGGCGTGAGCCTGGCGTATGCCCTGGCCGGCGCCCGGCGCGATAAGGCGCCACCCGGCCCGGTGCTGGCTAGGGTGGCCCGGCGGGCAGCAGTCCTGTTTGGGCTAGGGGTCCTCACCTCGCTCTACCCGCACTTCGATTTTAGCACGGTGCGCATCATGGGCGTGCTGCAACGCATTGCGCTGGTGTATTTTGGGTGCAGCGTTATGTATTTGGTGAGCGGCTGGCGCACGCAGCTGCTGCTAGGGGTGTTGCTGGCTGGCTACGCCGGGCTGATGCAGCTCGTGCCAGTGCCCGGCTTTGGCCCGGCCAACTTGGCGCCCGCTACCAACCTCGGCGCCTGGCTCGACCGCACCCTCCTCACCGAGCCGCACCTCTGGCAAACCTCCCGCACCTGGGACCCCGAGGGCCTGCTCGGCACGCTGCCCGCGCTCGGCACCGGCCTACTAGGCCTGCTGGCTGGCCAGTGGTTGGGCAGGCCCGGCCCGGCGCGCCTGCCCAAAGCGGCTGGCTTGGCGCTGGTGGGCGGGCTAGCCGTGGGGCTGGGCCTGCTCTGGCACCAGTGGTTTCCCATCAATAAGGCGCTTTGGACAAGTTCTTACGTGCTTTTTACCGGGGGGCTGGCGCTGGGCCTGCTCGCGCTGCTTTACTGGCTCTGCGATGTGCGCGGCTACCGGCGCGGACTAGGGCCGGTGCTGGCCTTCGGAGTAAATGCCATTGCAGTGTTTTTTGGCTCGGCCATTCTTTCGCGCACCTTTGGCTTGGTGCGGCTGCCGGGGCCAGCGGGCCAGCCGGTTGGCTTCAAGGAATGGCTCTACCAGTGGAGAATCGCCCCTTTTTTTACTGACCCGCGCAATGCGTCTTTGGCCGGGGCAATAGTATGTTTGCTCATCTGGCTAGGGGTACTTAGCTTCCTGCGCCGCCAAAATTGGGTCTGGAAAGTATAAGTCTACTTGATGCAACAATGGTGCAAAACCATTGCTATATTAAATGCATCAATGTTGCTTTATAGATAATTGCTTGATTGTCAGTAAGTAATTGGTGGCATTTAAAATTGCCCAGTTGCCCTTGGCCCTGCCAGCTCCCTAATCTGAACTTTATATACTATGAAAATTCTCATCATTGGTGGCGGCAATATGGGGCTGACTTACGCTCGCAGCTTTGTGCGCGCCCACGTTACCTCGCGCCTCGATTTGCGCCTGTTGGCCCGCTCGCCCGAGCGCGTGCCCGCGCTGGCCGCCCACGAGATGGGTACCGTGTGGGCTAGCCCTGCCGAGTGCGTGCCGGGCGCTGATATCATTATTCTGGCCGTAAAGCCGCAGGATTCGGGGGTGTTGTTTGCGCAGCTGCGCGAGTTGGTGCAGCCGTCGCAGCTCATCCTCAGCATCATGGCTGGCGTGCGGATAGCCACGCTCCGCGAAGCGCTGGGTACGCCCAAAGTTATTCGGGCTATGCCCAACCTGCCGGCCCAGATTGGCATGGGCATGACCGCCTTCACGAGTACCGATGAAGTAACCCGCGCCGAGTTGGTGCAAGTCCAAAACCTGCTCTCCACCACCGGCAAAACGGTGTACGTGGAGCAGGAAGCCGCCATCGATGCCAGCACGGCCATTTCGGGCAGCGGCCCGGCCTACGTGTACTACTGCATGGAAGCCCTGATGGCCGCCGCCGCCCAAATGGGTTTTGCGCCCGCCGAGGCCGAGCTGCTAGTAAGCCAGACCTTTCGCGGGGCGGTCGAATTGTACAGCCAGGCCGGCCTCACGTGCCAGGATTGGATAGCCCGCGTAGCCTCTAAAGGTGGCACTACCGAGGCCGCCTTGCAGGCCTTCGGCAGCGGGGCCGTGCGCGCGGGCCTCATGGGTGGCGCCGAGGCGGCCCGCGCCCGCGCCGAGGAGTTGGGTAAGTAGGGCCCCTGGGCTAGCCCCAACGCCCGCCCGGCCCCTGCGTAAGCACAGGCCGGACGGGCGGCTGGTCGCCGGCCCGCTAGCCTTACGTATGAAAAAAACTGCTTTACTCGCTGGCGCCACCGGCCTCGTTGGGAGCGCGCTTCTGCCACTCCTGCTAGCCTCCGACCGTTACGCCAAGGTGATTGTAGTGGGCCGCCGCCCGGTGGCCACGCAGCATCCCAAGCTGGTGCAGGTCGTCACGGACCTCGACCAGCTGGAGCACGAGCGGTTGCGCCTCATTGCCGACGACGTGTATTGCTGCCTGGGCACCACTATCCAGCAGGCCGGCTCGCAGGATGCTTTTTACAAGGTTGATTTTTTGTACGTAGTGCGGCTGGCGGCCCTCACGGCGGCCAATTTTGCGGCGCAATTTCTGGTGGTATCGTCGCTGGGCGCCGACGTTGGCTCGCACTTTTATTACAGCCGCGTGAAGGGCGAGATGGAGGCCGCCGTGCACCAGACGCCATTTCGGGCCATTCATGTTTTCCGGCCCTCGCTGCTGCTGGGTGAGCGCGCCGCACCGCGCCTGGGCGAGCGCTTTGGCGCGGCCCTGCTAGCCCTGGCGCGCCCGTTGCTGCGCGGCGGCTGGCGCAAGTACCGCCCCGTTGCCGCCGCCGCCGTGGCCCAGGCCATGTTGCGCGCCGCCGCAAACGAGGCCGACGGCGTGCGCATCCACAGTTCCGAAACGCTGTAGGCTAGCCGGCGCCCGGGCTTATCAGCGCAATCACCACAAAAAAGCCCTGGCAGCCAGTGTGGCTGCCAGGGCTTTTTCAATAGTCGTACTATTTTCAGGAGCTAATGCTACCAGCGGTGGCCGTAGGCGCGCCCGTAGCCCCGGCCATAGTAGGGGCGGGGTGCGTAGTACACCGGGCGGCGCGGCGCGTAGTACACAGGCTGTGGTGCATAGTATACGGGGGCTGGTGCGTAGTACACGGGGGGCGGCGGCGCCACTACTACCGGCGCTACGGGTGGGTAATATCCACGGCCATAGTAGGGGCGGCCCACCTGGGCCCTGATAACAACCTGGGCCGAAGCCGTACCCACGCCGAGCAGCGCGAGTACCAACGCAAAAAACAAAGGACGAAGACGCATGACGTAGATAGTGCCGAAGCACCGGAAAAAATGAGAAAATAAGCAGAAGCTGAGTTTGTTCCGGGCCCTAGCGGCCCCGGCGGCCGCCGTAGTTACCACCGCCGTAGCCGCCGCGGCCACCCCGGCCCTGCCAGCCCCGGTTGCCGTGCCAGTCGCCCCGGTAAGCCCGGCCCGGCTGCACGATTACTGGGCGTGGAGTGACAATAACCGGACGGGGAGCGTAGTAGCGGGGGCCGTAATAGGACGGGCCGTAGTACGGCGCGGGGGCGCCCACGCTAGCCCCGGCATACACGCCCGGGGCGCAGCTGCTTAGGCCTAGGCCTAAGCCCAAAATCAAAAACAGGGAAAAAAACAGATTGCGACGCATGATAGAACGAGGTCGAAACCTCGGATTAAGTTGTGGAAAACAACGCTGGTTAGACAGCACTTTTACGCGCAGGTTTAATTTCTGGCTATTGCCTAAGCAAGACAACTGCGCGCTAGCCGACACGCTTGCCGGTGAATGGTGTGTTACCAAAATCTTGCCAAAAAAGAACACTGCTAAAAGCAGGTTGAGATAGGTTTTTGGCTGTAATAAATGCCCTGTGTATCAGGTTGATAAAAATACAATAGAAGGAATTTATACCTTAACCGGGGTGTTGAATAACCAGATACCAACCAGCTATTCTTATCCCATGAAAAACCCCGCTGATTACCTGGCCAACCACGTTTTCGAAGCCCGCCGCCCCCGCCGCGAGCTGCAACCCGTAGTAGCATACGCCGATGCCATGCAGGCCATTACCCAGGCCCTGGCCGACGCCGAAAAATATAAGTATCTGCTCATGCGCGCCCTGCGCCACCACGCCGACGAAACAGCCGCCGTCCAGCCTGCCGCCGCTACCCCGCAGCTCAGCGAAACGCCCGTGTTGCCGATGTACCCAGCGGGTTTGCCCGTGGCCGCCTAGCCCCGCTATTTAAGCTAAAAAAGCGCCCCTGGCCTCGGCCGGTGAGGCGCTTTTTTAGCTCAGGCCGGGCCGGTAGCGGTGGGCTAGCACGGCAGCCAGGGCCACAGCCTGCTGGCGCAATTCGGGCACGGCTGTCGATTCGAAGTAGGCGGGCCGGCGGCTGGCGCCCAGGGTAAACAGGCCGCCCGCGCTGGGCTGGCCATCGGTGCCTAGCAGGGCTCCTTCGGCATCGGTGACGATACCTAGCCGCAGGGCATCGGGAGTGAGGCAGCCGCTGGCGCGCAGCTGCTGCACCAGCGGCTCGGCCAAGCGGCTGTAATCGAGCAACGGGCCAGCGCAGCTTATTACATGGGAGGCGGTTAGCCACTGCCGGGGCTGGCCGGGCTGGGCCACACCCACGCGCAGGCCGCTGTCTGCCTCGCTGGGCACAATCTCTACCACGCGCCCCGGGTACGTGCGCAGCTGGCCACTAGCCTCCAGCTCAGCTAGCAAGGTGGCGGCGCTGGGGGCCATGCGGTGCCGGGCCTGCGACCAGCGCCCCGCCAGGTGTCGCAAAAACTGGCGCTGCTCGGCCAGCGGCCAGGCCGCCCAGATGCGGCCCAGGTCGGGCCGCAGCGCATCGAGCACCGGGCGCCAGTCCAGCCCTTGCGCAGCAGCTAGGGCCAAGTGCCGGCGCAGGGGCCGCAGCACGCCGGCCACGGTGGTTTCGGCCGCCAGCTCGGGATAAAAATTGGGGTAGGGCGCGAGGCTGGCCGGGCCGTGGGTGGCGGGCCAGCGTCCGCGCCGGGCCACCACCTGCACGGCGGCGCGGTGGCCCTGGGTGCGCAAGGCCAGCAGCATATCCACGGTGGTGAGGCCGGCGCCGATAAGCAGCACTGGCTCGGTGGGGCCAATGCGGGCTAGGGTGCCGGGCGCCCACGGGTCGGGGTGGTAGCCAGGGTGGTGCAGGTAGCGCTGGTTGGTGCCGGGGGCGGTGGGGGAAGCCGGGGGGAAGTTGCCCAACGCCAGCACCGTAGCGTGGCTGGCTAGGGTGCGGCCATCGGCGAGCTGCACGGCGCGGCCAGGGCCGTGGTGGCGTAGTGGCGCAGGCGCACGCCGTTGGCGGCCGGTGTGGCCAGGGCCGTCGTTAGTTCTTCGGCCAAGTAGCGGCCGTAGGTGGCGCGGGGCGCAAAATCGGGTAGGCCGGCCTCAGCTTCGGGCTGGCGGGCCAGCCACTCGGTAAAGTGCGTGGGCTGGTCGGCCCACACGCTGAGGCCACCGGGGCGCACATTCAGCAGCAGCTCGGGCTGGGGTGCCGAATAAGCCAGGCCGGGGCCAGCCGTGAGGCGGGGCTCTACCAGCGCCACTTCAAGGGCTAGCGGGCCGGGCTGCCGCGTGAGGTGCAGCGCCAGCGCTGTGCCGGCAAAGCCGCCGCCAATAATGGTAATCGTGTAAGGAAAAGCGGCTGGCGGCATACAGAGGCGCGTTTGGCTCCCTCAAACGCACAAATAGGGGAGGAGTTGGTTTGCAAATAACTCCCAACGGGCCGGAACTTGCCGGCTGCTTATGTCCATGCTCCTGCTTTCGCTCGAAACCTCGTCGCCCATCTGCGCCGTGGCCCTGCACCACCTCGCCGATGGCCGCCTGCTCGGCCAGGCCGAGCTGCGCCTCGAAAAGTCGCATTCCACCCACCTCACCGTGCTTATCGAGCAGCTTATCACCAACGCCGGCTGTGCGCTGCCCGACCTCGGGGCGGTGGCCGTGAGCGACGGCCCCGGCTCTTATACCGGCCTGCGCATTGGGGCGGCCGCGGCCAAGGGCTTGTGCTTTGCCCTCGACATTCCTTTGCTGGCCGTGGGTACGCTGCCCGCGCTGGCCCACCAGGTGGCTGGCCACGTGCCCCACCCCGGCGCGTACTTATATGCGCCCATGCTCGACGCCCGTCGCCAGGAAGTGTACACGGCCCTGTACCAGGTCGATGGGGCTGAAGTGCTGGCGCCCACCAATTTAGTGCTCGACCCCGCTAGTCTGGCCGAACATTTGGCCGCCCAGCCGGTGTTATGCTTCGGGTCGGGGGCCGCTAAGTTTCAGGCGTTGGTGGCCGACCAGCCCAATGCCGTTTTTCTGGCTGGGGTGCAGCCCTCGGCCGTGGCAGTTGGGGAGTTGGCCTACGCCGCCTACCAGCGCCAGGAGTTTCAGGATGTGGCCTATTATGAGCCATTCTACCTGAAGGAAGTTTATACCACTACGCCAAAGCCAGTCGGCCCTTAGCCGGCTGCCGGCGTGGGTGGCCAGGCCAGTGATTTTACCAGATAACCAGTATTCGCCAATGGAAGCTATGGAACCGCTTTTCGTAAACCGCGTGGCCGCCAGCGGCCTCGTCACACTCAATTTGGAAGAGTATATCCACCCTGGCGACCGGGTGGTGTACGACATCAAGGACAACCTTTTTCACGGCCTGATGCTGCGCGAAAAGGACTTTCGCGAGTTCGTGAAAACCCACGACTGGACCCAGTACGACGGCCAGAACGTGGCCATTATCTGCTCGGCCGATGCCATTGTGCCCACCTGGGCCTACATGCTGCTGGCCAGCAAGCTGCAAGGCCACGCTCATCGCTACGTGTTTGGCAACCTCGACGCGCTGGAGCAGGCGCTCTTCGAAGAAGCCATCGCTAGCCTCAACCCCGAAGACTACCGCGATTTCAAGCTGGTAATCAAAGGCTGTGGCGATAAGCCGGTGCCCACGTTTGCCTACGTGGCCATCATGCAGCGCCTGTTGCCGGTGGCTGCTAGCATCATGTATGGCGAGCCGTGCAGCACCGTGCCGCTTTACAAAAAGCCCAAAGCGGCGGTAAGTACCGAGGCTTAAAATCTGGTAGCCTCTGGCGAATAACTTCGTGAAAAGCCTTTCCTGTTAACCAGGGAGGGCTTTTTTATGCCTTGGCAGGAAGAAGCCCGCCGGGCCCCGACCTTTGCCGGCGTGCAAGCTCAACCCCACCAGATAAATTTTCGCACCGGCGCCGCCATTGTTATCGCCAACATGGTGGGCACCGGCGTTTTTACTAGCCTCGGGTTTCAGATTCTGGGCATCCAGAGTGGTTTTGCGCTGCTCATGCTGTGGGTGGTGGGCGGCCTCATTGCGCTGTGCGGGGCCGTGTGCTACGGCGAGCTGGCGGCCGCCATGCCGCGCTCGGGCGGCGAGTATCATTACCTGAGCCAGATATACCACCCGGCCCTGGGCTTTTTGTCGGGCTGGGTATCGGCCACGGTGGGTTTTGCGGCGCCCTCGGCCCTGGCCGCGCTAGCCCTGGCCCAGTATGCCCAAAGCGTGTGGCCGGCGCTGGCCGGGCCGCTGGTAGCGGGCAGTGCCTACACCTGGGGCACGGGGCTAGCGGTGGCCGTGGTGCTGGGGCTGGCGCTGGTGCACGGCCGCAGCACCCAGGCTGGCAGCCAGTTGCAGGTCATCGTTACCGCTCTCAAAGTGGGGGTGCTGGTTGCCTTCATTGGGGCCGGCCTGGTGCTGGGCGAAAGCCAGCCCATCCGGTTTGGGCCCGATGCGGCGGGCTGGCGGGCGCTGCTCAGCCCCACGTTTGCGGTGAGTCTGGTGTACGTTAGCTACGCGTATTCGGGCTGGAACGCCGCGGCCTACCTCACTGGCGAAATCGAAAACCCGCGCCGCAATCTCTCGCGCATGCTGCTCACCGGCACCGCCGTGGTACTCCTGCTCTATGTGGGGCTGAACTACGTGTTTCTGCGCGCCACGCCGCTGGGGGTGCTCAAGGGCCAGGTGGAGGTGGGCTACCTGGCGGCGAACTGGCTGTTTGGGCCTGTGGCGGGCCGGTTCACGGGCGGCGTCATTGCGGCGCTGCTGGTGTCGACCATCAGCGCCATGGTCTTTGCCGGCCCCCGTATTGTGCAAACAATGGGTGAGGACCTGCCTGCCCTGCACTGGCTGGCTAGGCGCAGCCGGGCTGGCGTGCCAGTGCGGGCACTGCTGCTGCAAGTGGCTATTACGCTGGTATTCATTCTGAAACCTGATTTCAAAGCCGTGCTAGTGTACGCGGGCTTCGTGCTCAATCTGTTCACGTTTCTCACGGTGCTGGGGGTGTTTGTGCTGCGCTGGCGGCAGCCCGCGCTGCCGCGCCCCTACCGGGCCTGGGGCTACCCGCTCACGCCGCTGCTGTTCTTGGCGCTTAGCGGCTGGACGCTCGTTTTTATCGTCAAAGACAAGCCTACCGAGTCGCTCTACGGCCTCTACACCGTGGTGGCGGGCTTGCTGGTTTATTTTGTGGCGCAAAAGCTGCGCCCCGTCGCCCGCCCGGCCTAGCTGGGGCACCGGGTTTTTCTGTTGATTAGCAACGCGGCCAGCCCCCGGCTGGCCACCTACTGCCTTCGTCTTTCCTTAGAATGCGCCTTTCTCTGCTACCGCTGCTGCCCGCACTTGCCTTGCTCGCCGCCTGCTCTACCTCAACCACTGAGCAGCCCGCCGCCACCGAAACGATGGCCGACACGGCCAACAAGGTGGCTGGTCGGCAGCCCGCAGCCAAACCCGACAGTGCCGCGCAACCAGCGGCTTTGCCGGCGGCCCGGCCCGCCGTGGCCCTAGCCCCCGACACGGCCAACGCGCAGAATATCGCCGCCTACCTGGCCGGCCTCGAACCCCGGGCGGAAACGCCGCTAGCCACCCTGGCCGCCCAGCCCACCTGGCAAGCCTTCGCCCAAGACCAGGATAAAAGCTGGGCCAAGTATCGCGCCACCCACACCGACCCCATGAACAAGTGGGCCGCTACCGAGCTCGACTCGGTGCGCCAGGCTACTACCACGCTATTCTACCCCTTTAGCGGCCCCGATTTTTTGAATGCGTTCACGCTGTTTCCCACCGCCAGCACCTACGTCATGGTTGGCCTGGAGCCGGTGGGCAGCATGCCGAGCCGCGAGAATCTGCAAAACCCCGCCATCTTGCCCGCCGTCAAGAAATCGCTTTGGTCGGTGCTGAACTTCAGCTTCTTCCGCACCAACGACATGGCCATCGACCTCAAGTCGGTGAATCTTGATGGGGCCGTGCCGCTCATCATGCTCTTCGCTGCCCGCACCGGCAACCACGTGCAGGCCGTGCGCCCCGTGCAGCTCGATGCCCAGGGCCAGCTGCACGAGGCTAGCGACACCACCCGCGCCGCCGGCGCCAACTCAAAGTTGGCGCTGACCAAGCTCGTTCCCGGCGCCGAGTTGAAGCTGCAAGCCGCCGACGGCACCGAGAAAACGGTCTATTATTTTTCGGCCGACCTCAGCGATTGGAAACTGGGTACCAAAAGCGCGCCGCTAGCCTACGTGCGCAGCCTGGGCCCGCTCACCACCTACGTGAAATCGGCCACTTACCTCATGCACAAGAGCTACTTCTCCAAAATCCGCAATTTGGTTCTGGAGCGCAGCAACTACCTGCTGCAAGACGACAGCGGCATCGCGATGAAGTATTTCCCGAAGAATAACTGGCAATTCACCTACTACGGCACTTATAAGCGCCCCATCAATCTCTTCGCCAAGCAGTACCAGCCCGAGCTCACTACCGCCTACCGCGACAGCCTGCATCGCGCCCGCCCACTCCCCTTCGGCACCGGCTACAACTGGCGCCAAACCGACAGCAACCTGCTGCTGGCCAAGCGCAAAACACCCCTCAGCAAGTAGCTCAGACTTTGTAGCCCGAGTGCTCGCGCAGCGAGCATCCCGCGTCAAAACAGGCATACCAACTCAAAAACCAGCAGGGTAGGGGCAAAGCCACTCCCCAAACAATAACTCCAACATCATCCGGCTCCCCTTCCCCGCAGGGGAGGGGCTAGGGGTGGGGCTACCACGGCCGTGATAAGAACTATCACGGCCTTCTTGATTATATACTGTATGAAAACGCTCTTATTCAAGAAACTTATCCTTGTTCTGCTGGCGCTACTACTAATCATCCGCGCCCAGGCCCAAACCAGCCAGTATCCCGATTCACCCCTGCTCGATAGCCTTCTCCGCACCAACCCCGCCCTAGCCAAAGTCCTTAGCCACCCCGCCACCTACCAGCTGCAAATTATCTACACCCAAATAAACCGCGACGCCCACAACGTGCCGCGCTTCACCCAGCACACCTACCACCTCAATCCGCGCCAGTATTTTAATCCCGCTAGCCTCGTTAAGCTGCCCGTGGCCCTGCTAGCCCTCGAAAAGCTCCACACCTTGCCCGCTTCTATTAGTAGGAGTATCATCATGTCCACCGGTGTTGGCTGGCGCTGCCAAACGCCCGTCTCTTTCGCCGCTCCCGCCGATTCCGACCGTCAGGCCACCGTTGGCAACTACATCAAGCGGATGCTCCTCGTCAGCGACAACCTCGCCTACAACCGTCTCTACGAGTTTCTAGGCCAAAAAAACATCAACGACCGTCTGCAGCAACTTGGCTACCCCGGCAGCCGCATCGTGCGCCGCTTCGCCCCCTGCGACACGGCCGCCAACCGCCACACCAATCCCATTGCCTTTCACACTCCGGCCGGTGATACAGTATATAAGCAGCCCGCCCAAACCAACCTCCACCCGCCCGCCCCGCCGCTAGGCCCCGTTTTTGCCGGTCGTGCCTATCAGGTCGGTACCCGTGTCATTCACCGCCCTTACGACTTCACCACCGCCAATAACCTCCCGCTGCCCGATATCACCACTCTGCTCCAGACCGCCCTCTTCCCCGAGGCTGTCCCCACCACCCAGCGCCCCCGCCTCACCTCCGCCGACCACGCCTTCCTCCGCCAGTACCTCCACCTCACGCCTCACGCCGCTCACTTCACTCTCTACGCCGCTCCCAAATACTTTGACGCTTACAAGAAGTACCTCTACTACGGCCGGCGCCCCAATGCTCAGCCCCAACGTGGCCTGCGTATTTTCAACATCGTGGGCATGTCGCACGGCTACCTGGCCGATGTTGCCTACTTCGCCGACTCTCTTCACCAGTCCGAATTTCTACTCAGCGCTGTTCTCTACGTCAACCAAGATGGCATTATCAACGACGCCAACTACGAATATGACACCATCGGCGAGCCCTTTCTGGCACAGCTAGGCCAGCTTTTCTACCAATACGAAGCCCGCCGTCTTCGCCGCTACCGCCCCAACCTATCCCTCTTCTTTGAAAGAGACCCGCAACCCTGATTTTTTTTCGTCAGCCCTCCGTTTGCTAACCTTCTGACTGCTACCTCACCCCGATAGCCGCCACTGCCCGCTTCAGCTACACTGTTACGGGAAAGCTCGTCCACCTTTGTTCACATCGGTTTTTCGGAGGTACTTTTGCCCTCCAAATCAAATGGATGCGGGCAGCCTAATGAGCCGGCCAAAAAACAAATTGCCAGCTCACTTGCAGATTCCAAAAGTAGCAGCGTACCTTTGCACCCCGTTCTAGAAACGGCTCATTGGGCACGCCGAGAAAGAGGCAAAAAGCTAAAGTTTTTTCGCCTCAAATTTGGAAAATGAAAAAATAACGCTACCTTTGCACTCCCAAACGAAATAAGTGTTTGGAAACACTGGCAACTAGTTTGCTAATCGACAGCTAGTTAGCACACAGAAATCAACTTAATCGAAGCTGAATTGATTGATAAATCAAAGCAAGAAACCTTAAAAATTTCTCTTTGTGTTTTGAAAATCAAAAAAACCTCTTACCTTTGCAGGACACTTCAATTGGAAGTTATTGTGGCAGGATTTAAATAAAAAGTCTTAAAAAGTTTTTTACTCTAAAATTTGCAAAGTAAAAAATTTATCGTACATTTGCACTCCCAACTAAAACAGGGCGCCGCAAACAGCGAAAAGGGTTCATAATATAACCCGCCATGTTGCTTCAATTGGAAGCGGCAAACGTTCTTTGAATGACTGGAAAAGACAAATGGTAAGTACACTTACGCAAGTAAGTAGAAACGTAATAGTAAAATTGAACTCGTTAATACGAGTCGGATTAGCATCTCGACATCAGCCCTAGTTCGCTAGGGTGCAGGAATATTTTACAATGGAGAGTTTGATCCTGGCTCAGGATGAACGCTAGCGGCAGGCCTAATACATGCAAGTCGAACGGTGGCAGCGATGTCATAGTGGCGCACGGGTGCGT